>JAABUR0100000699.1_pt1 | contig 68294 bp, 67 predicted proteins | sample 5560091 | NCBI WGS metagenome assembly JAABUR01 (sample SAMN10711879, study PRJNA513375) | rock metagenome | isolation source: Antarctica rocks | place: Antarctica: Victoria Land, University Valley sud
CTGGGGCATCGACCACGGTCTGACCTTCAATCGGTACCCCAAATTGCGTACCGTCCTCTGGCAGTTCGTCGGCTCCCCGATCTCGCCCTCACTTCTCAGCGACCTTCGCTGCCTTCGCGCCACGGAGGACTTGCTCCGCGAGGACTTCCGATCCTGTCTGGCCACCGCCGAGATCGACGCCCTCGTAGGCCGCATCGATCAGCTCCTCGACACCGAAACCTATCCGCCACTCAACCCGCGACGCAATGTTCCCTACGGGTGGTGGTAACCCCCATCGTCGCGGTCCACCACCGACACCGGCAACTCGCGTGACAACCATCGTTGAGACCATCATTAATCGGCATGGGGGCCGTCGTCCATCGCTCCGGCGTTGGTGTCGCCGCGTGTGAGCGTGCCGTGACCGTGCAGCCACCCGGATATTCGTCTCGTGCCGGAGCCAGACCTCCTGTTTGGCGACCAGTCGCCGAGGTCGGGATCCCGCGTCTGGTCCGGGCCGAATAAGGTACGCTGTGTGGAGAGACACCGCGCACGAAGCATTGTCGGACCGATGCGCGCCGGGCCATGGAGGTGACCGATGAAACTAGGACCGATGACCTTCGTCCGCGAACGGTTTCGTTGGGGCAGTTACGGCTTTGTCGGGGGTGTGCTCGTCGGTGCCTTCCTCGGCTGGTTCTTCCATGGACTCATCTCAACCATCTTTCGCTTTGGGTTCGTCGCGCTCCTTCTGATCCCGCTGGTCATTGTCTTTCTTGTCTGGCGACGATTCGACGACCGAAATCGCTCGCCATCGACCAGCGTGCAAAGCACCGTGACCGAGCCGATTGAGACGCGTGGCGAGGTCGTCGAAGTCCGGCGTCGGCGCGAGAGCCAGTAACCTGCCCACACTCATCGCGCTTGGGGTCGTCACCTTTTCATTAGGGATCATCCTCGGCTTCGTCGGCGCTGGCGGGGCTGGCCTCGTGGTCGCCTTACTGACCGGGCTCTTTCGGCTACCCGTCCATCAAGCCATTGGCACCGCATTAGCGGCAATGTGCTTCGTCACGATCACCGGAACGATCTCCCACATCCGCGAAGGCAATGTCGCCGTGGGTATCGGAGTTATCGTCGGATTGTCGGGGATGATCGGTGCGGTGGCGGGCGCGAATACGGGGCAGAGCGTGTCCGAGCCAACTCTCAAGCTGGCCGCCGGGCTGGCGCTCTGGGCGCTCGCCGCGCTGGTCTGGCTCCGAACTCGCCTGATGGAGCGAGGGCACCTCAGCATGACCCCATCCTCGCTCATTGATCGCCCACCCGCACGGTCGCCCCGAGACTGGACGTCGTCAATCGGTCTGGGTCTGACGGGTGGTGCGGCCGCCGCCTTCCTGGGCGTTGGAATGGCGCCATTTCTCCAGCTTGGGTTCCTGACCATGCTGCGGCTGCCGCTGCGCCAAACCGTCGGGACAACCATGCTCACCTTGGTCTTCATCAGCGCCGCCGGCACAGTTGTGCTAGCTCGCCACGGCGATGTCTCCCTGCCCTATCTCGTTGGTTGCACCGCCGGGCTCAGCACGGGTTCGTACATCGGGGCCCGCTTCACGCGCCGCGCCCCAGGCAAGGTGTTGCGCGGCGCCGTCGTGACGGTGCCGATCGTCGCTGGATCGATGCTGCTCTTTCTCTAGCCAGGCATTCATCGGCCGCTCCCGCGTAGGCCGTTCCTCGCGGGGTACACTTCCCATCGTCGTTTCGGCCCAGCCGTGGGCAACCGTTCCCCCCAAGGAGTATCTTCGATGGTCGTCGCCTTCACTGATGAAACCGTTCGCGACAGTCTCAAGAATGTCTACGACCCAGAGATCGGGGTCAACATCGTCGATCTCGGTCTCGTCTACGATACCGATGTCGCCGAGAACGGCGATGTGCTGGTGACGATGACGCTGACGTCGCTTGGCTGTCCCCTCGGCCCAGTCATCGTTCAAGAGGTGACGGGCGCGCTGAAAGATCTTCCCGGTATCGGCAGCGTCGACGTCAAACTGGTCTGGAGCCCGCCCTGGTCACCTGACTCCATGAGCGAGGAAGCGAGGGACGAGCTCGGTATCTGGTAGCCGCTCCTCCGCGATCATTGCTGTGGCCCCACCCTTCCCGCCACCACGCCGCGGCATGATGTTCATCCTCCGCTGATGACGGGATCCTGGCCCACTGCCGGGCCGGTGAGGGTAGTTGTGAGCCGATCCCTGATCGCCGTTCTGCTGCTCCTCGCCGCGTTGCTGTCTGGCTGTGCGGCAGGAGCGCCTGGCGAACGGGATCGTGCGAAGGCGCCGACGGCTGAGGTCGCGGTCGCCATTCCAACCCGTGTCCCGGCTGAGCCGCCACCACCGGCGACCAGCCGTCCTTCCCCCGCGTCGACATCGTCTCCCCGTCCATCGTCGACGTCCGCGCCGGCCACCGCAATCACCCCGTTACCACCTGCCGCCGTCACATCGACGGCAGCCGGATCGCAACCGACGCCCCGGCCAGCACCGCCCGCCGCCCCTGGCTCGGGCCAGAGTCAGGTCGTTGAGAGTGGACCGAATAACCGGAAACAGGTCGCCCTGACTTTCGATGCGGGTGCCGATACGGGAAATGCCGCCGCCATCCTCGACCTCTTGAACGACGAGGCGATCAAGGGAAGTTTCGGCATGACCGGTCTCTGGGCCCGGGACAACCCCGAGTTGGTGAAGCGCATGGTGGCCGAGGGTCACATGCTGTTCAATCACACATGGGACCACGCCTCACTTACGGGGGAGAACACCGGTCAACCAGCCTTGACGTTCGACGAACTGGCCCAGGAGGTCGGAGACACCGAGAACCTCGTCAAAGAGCTCACCGGCTATGACATGAAACCCTATTTTCGGCCGCCATATGGCGACTACGGTCCGGTCTCGCTCGGCTATCTGGAACAGCTCGGCTACTCAGTGACGATCTGGTGGACCTGCGATACCCACGGCTGGGACGGCTGGGACGCCGCGAAGATCACCGGCTACTGCACGACCAATATCAAACAGCATGAGATCCTGTTGCTCCATGTTGGAGCCGGCGCGGTCGGGGACTACGAGGCGTTGCCCGCGATGATCGATTTCTTCCGCTCCCAGGGATACGAGTTCGTGACGGTCGAGCAGATGCTGCAGCCATAGTCTGTCGAGCGGTCGTTCGCTCCCGCGGTCCCCCTACGGGTGCACCAGCAACAGCGGACCGCTCGCCTTGGTCACGACTTTAGCGCCGACGCTGCCCGACCAGACCGCGTCGAAACCGGCCCGCCCATGTGTCGCCAGGGCAACTACGCTATCGGGAAAGCGCTCCGACGCCGCGATCAACCTCTCGGCCGCACTACCTCGCCCCACCTCCCCCTCAACCGTCACACCAGACCGCTCCAGGCGTTCCCCAAGATGGTCGACATACTCGACGGCGGACGCCTGTTCGAGATCGAGCGCGGCCGCGGTGGCGGAGGGCGTCAGGCGAGCGGCGGCCGCCTTGTCGCCGGGGACCGTTGCCAGCGTCGGCACGGCATAGAACAACGAGATCGATGCATCGAATGCGAGCGCCAGGGCGAGCGCCGCCGGCAAAACCGCTTCTCCTTCCTCCGTTCCGTCCAGGGCCACCATCACGGTCCGCGGCTCAAACCCCGGCTGATCTGATCGGGATGGACGGACGAGCAACGTCGGCGGCGTCGTCCGTCGCACGACCCGTTGTGCGATCGAGCCCGAAAACCACCCTCGGATGCCGCCATGGCCGTGAGTACAGAGCACGACCAGGTCGGTATTGAGCTCTTCGACATGCTGGGCGATGCTGACCGGAACATCTCCTTCCGGACTGGGATGGACATGGCTCTCGATCGCGATCTGGTGATCGGCAAACCGCGAGCTTACTCCGCGGAGATAGGCTGCGGCCTCTTCGACATTCGTCAGATGGCGTTCGCCATGAACAGTTGCAGGGGGATGGCGTTCGAGCACATGAAGCAGCGTAACTCGCGCCTGCAGTCGCGCCGCAAGCGCAATCCCGGCCGGCAGAGCCGCCTCGGCAAGTCGTGAGCCGTCCAACGGCAGCACCATATGATGGACCGTCAACGGGGAGATCGTCTCCACGACACTACCTCCTCATGGGCCGCCCACCCACGGGCGGCTGCATTGTTAGCCGAAGAACGTCTGATAAATCAAGAACCCGTTCAGGAAGACAATGATCGACACGACGATCGTTGCCGCTAGTGACGTGATCGGGTGGTTGACCAGATCGCCCATCAGATCTCGACGCCGCGTGAAGAGGACCAGCGGAATCAACGCGAACGGGATCCCGAAAGAGAGCACCACCTGGCTGATCACCAGCGTGCGTGTCGCATCGATTCCAAGCGCGATCACCACCAGCGCCGGGATCATGGTGACGAGCCGTCGCAGCCAAATCGGAATCTGGCGGTGAATGAACCCCTGCATGATGACCTGACCGGCCATCGTCCCCACCGTCGCCGACGAGAGCCCGGACGCCAGTAACGATACGGCGAAGATGACACTCGCGGCGCCACCAAGCAACGGGGTGAGCGTCCGGTACGCTTCGTAGATGATATCGCCACTGGCGGTGACATCACGACCGGTCGCCCAGAAGGCCGCCGCCGCCATCATCAGCATCGACACGTTGACGAGACCGGCGAGACCCATCGCGATCACGATATCGACCATCTCGAAGCGGAACAAGCGGCGTCGCTGCCGTGCATCACGGGCGACAATCCGATCCTGCATCAACGCGGAGTGAAGATAGATGACATGGGGCATAACCGTGGCCCCCAGGATCCCGGTCGCCAGCAAGACACTCTCGCTGCCAGCGAAGCGGGGGTGGCCGATCGATGCCGCCGCCGCTCCGAAGTCCGGTTTCCCGAGGAATGTTTCCACGAGATAACAGAGCGCGATCACCCCGACGAACCCGGCGATCACCGCCTCCAGTGGTCGGAAGCCGTACCGCTGCAAGGCGAGAATCGCAAATGTCGTTAGCCCGGTCAGAATACCGGCCGCGAGGAGCGGCAGACCGAAGAGCAGATTGAAACCAACCGCCGCTCCCAGGAACTCCGCCAGATCGGTGGCCATCGCGACCACCTCGGCCAGCGCCCACAGCGCCCAGGTGACCGGCTTCGGGAACCGCTCCCGGATCATCTCCGGCAGGTTCCGCCCCGTGGCGATGCCCAGCTTTGCGGAGAGGGACTGAATCAGCATCGCCATCAGGTTCGACACCACGACGACCCAGACCAGGAGATAGCCGAATTGCGCGCCCCCCTGGATGTTCGTGGCAAAGTTCCCGGGGTCCATATAGGCGATCGACGCCACGAACGCGGGACCCATAAAAGGGACGACCCGCGCCAGGAGTCCCTTGCCGCTCGTTCCCTGCAACACCGCCGTGCCGCGTCTCAGAGTGGGTCCCGACCCCTCCCCCGATGGTGATTGGGGCGATCGCTCCGCATCATCGACATCCGCGGCGGCCTGCTCAGTCCGGGTCATCTCAGTTCGCCTCGCGATCGTGATCGTTTAGCCGCACGTCATTCCAGATGAAGATGGCCGCCGCAAGCTCCTCGCCCATGAGGTGCTCGGACGGGTCGCCACCGATGCGAACCCGCCGTGACCCCGAAAAGGGAAGCGCCTCAACGATGGTGGCCATTGCCCCAGGTGTGAGACCAAGCTCGGCGAGGTATCGCAACTTGGCCGGGTCGCGATCATCCACCCGCGCGATGATGCCGCCACCGCCGACCTGAACGCTCGCGAGCGACCGCACTGGCCGCTGCGGCAGCTGCCCCTCCGCGGTCGGAATCGGATCGCCATGCGGATCGAACAACGGGTACCCGAGCGCCTTGTCCATCCGAGCTTCGAGCCGCTCGGACAACGAGTGTTCAAGCTGGTCCGCTTCGTCGTGGACCTCGTCCCATCCAAAACCAAGCGCCTCGGTCAAATAGGTTTCCAGGAGGCGGTGGTGACGAATGACCTCCAGAGCGATCCGCTCGCCGGCGTTCGTCAGTGTGACCCCGCGACGCGGGTGATGCTCGACCAGGCCGGCTGCCGCCAGGCGCTTGAGCATATTCGTCGCCGATGGACTGGCGACTCCGAGCGCCTCGGCGATCGCGCCGGTTCCCACCCCCCCCGATTCGGCCGCACGCGCGAGGGCGTAGATGGTCTTAAGATAGTCCTCAGTTGCCCGGGTCGTCATTGACGCTAGTGTAAACGATAGCGTTGGCTAATTTCGGAGCGGGGCGGGTTCAGACGTGCCCTATCAGCCCCGGTCGTCAGCACGGTGCGTGCTGCCAGACCCACGATCACGTGGCGCACGGAACACCGGCGAGAGGATCATCGAGAAACGGAATGACAGCGGCAAGGAACGGCACGGTGGCATCACGATGAAGATCATGCGGCGCTCCGGCAATGTATCGAGCCGCCACTCCGGGGAGGATCGTTTGCAGCCGGGCGACATCATCGGGCACGGTCATTGCTCCGCACGCCAGCTCTCCATAGACGATCATCAGCGGTGTTTGAATCGCACCTAAACGAGCGAACCGATCGTCTTGTCGGGCGAGTCGTTCGGCCGCGTCGGCTCGCAGCTCCCGGAAAACCCCGGCCGCCGTCCCGGTGATACTCCAGGCCCGTCGCCGGCAGTCCTCGTCAGTCCAATCCGGATACTCGCGCCGGTAATACGCCGAGGCCTCGTCAACCGTCATCGACGACAGGGCGATCCATCCATCAAATGCCTCCAATGTGTTGGGAAGCGTTCGAAGCGGCGGGTCTTCGACCACGATCGCCGCGGCACGTTCCAAATGAGTGGTTGCCCAGTGCAGGGTGACCAGCGCACCCAATGAGTGCGCGAGCACCCGCGGCCGCCGAAGTTTCAATCCGTCGATGACGCCCGTCAGATCGGCGGCATAGTCCTCGACCATATAACCGGCGACTGGACGATCCGAATCGCCGTGACCTCGAAGATCGATCGCCAGCACGCGAAACCGCCGGGCCAGAACGTCGATAACCGGCCACCAGGAGACAGCGCGGGTGCCGATGCCGTGAACCAGCACCAGGTCCGGTCCTGTTCCCGCGTATTCGGTGACGGCGATCGATACTCCGCTGGCATCGACTCGTCGGACCGAGCTCCGTGTCTCGGGAAGGCTCGTCACGCAGCGTCTCCTCGTTACGACCTGGCGCGATCACCGAGGCTCTTGGCGCCCGCCGGAGGATACCGCCAAACAGTGGTGGTCTTTCTCCGGGAGAGCCGCATTTTTCCTGACACGCACCCGTTGTTCCGCGTCGTACACTTCCAGCCGTTGAGAGGAACAGCGGTCAACTCCGTCCGACGCGGTACCCGCCCGTGGGCATCTCGACGACGGAGAGACACCAACGTAATCTGGAGGTCGAGATCCATGCTTAAGAGGTTTGTCTCGTTCGCGACGATGGCCATCGTTGGTCTCATTCTTCTTGCCGCATGTGGCGGTACGACGACCGAGGATGCTTCCGAACAGGTGACGCGGATTCCGGTGCAGGGCGCGCCAGTTTACCCGAGTCCCGGGGCGGAGGTCGCCGACGCTGGGGGTGGAACTCCCGCCGATGTCGCCGAAGGGGATGCGAAGCCAGCTCCCGCGGGCGGGGACGCGGCGGCGGGTGCCGAGCAGAAGGTCGTCGCCAAGGATATCTCCTTCGCCCCAACCGCGCTGACGATTGCGGCCGGCACCGATGCGGTCGTCGATGTGTCAAATGAGGGAGCGCTGCCCCATAACTTTGCGATCGATGAGCTGAAGATCAATCAGAATCTCGATGCCGGCGCGAAGGACATCAAAGTGACGATCAATGCCCCCGCCGGGACCTATGAGTACTACTGCAATATCCCCGGTCATAAGGAGGCCGGGATGGTCGGCACACTGACGGTCAAGTAGCCTCCGCCTCCCCCGACCGATCGTTGTTGCGCCTCGCTATCCTGTGGACACATCATCCCATCTGATAGCGAGGCGCGCACCTGTCTGGTAGCCTGCCACCATCGCGTGGCGCAGCGCCAAAGCGGCCAGCGTCGTTAGCAGCGGGAGAACACACGATGGCCCACCAGACACAGCAAGCCACTGTCCAGCCCTTTTCCGATGTCGCCGAGCTGAGCCGGTCGCTCGATGGCATCGCGACCATCCGGGATGGCCAGGTCGAGATCCAGGACACCGCCGCATTTCGTGGCGCCCTGATCGACCGGTTGGTCTTCACGGCGGTTTTTGGCGAGGACTCGATCAAACCGAAGTGCCGCTGGCTGATTCGCGTCGCGGCACCGAAGCTTGGCGCCTTTCCCGCGTCCATCCACGAGTTGTATATGGCGGCTGGCCGCGGCGACTACGCCAACATGACCACCCCGGCGATCAACGTGCGTGGTCTCACCTACGATGTCGTCCGCACCATCTATCGGGCAGCACGGGCCAACGACTGCAAAATGGTCCTGGTCGAGCTTGCCCGCTCCGAGATGGGCTACACCGAGCAGCGGCCCGCCGAATACGCCTCCTGTATCCTTGCGGCGGCGATCAAAGAGAACCACCAGGGACCGGTTTTCATCCAGGGCGATCATTACCAGCTCAGCGCCACGTCCTACGCGAAGGACCCTGCCGCCGAAGTTCGAGCGGTCCACGACCTCGCCATCGAAGCGGTCGCGGCAGGCTATGGCAATATCGACATCGATGCCTCGACGCTCGTCGATCTCTCCTTAAGGACCATCTCCGAGCAGCAAATCGTCAACGCGCGCCACACCGCCGAGCTCACTCGTGCCATCCGAGAGACCGAGCCGGCGAATCTTACGATCTCCATCGGTGGCGAGATCGGGGAGGTCGGCGCTCAGAACAGCACCGTTGAAGACCTTACCGCGTTCATGGATCGCTATGTCGAGGAGCTCGCGACCCAGAGTGCGGCCGCGGGGCGTGACCTCACCGGCATCAGCAAGATCAGCGTTCAGACTGGGACCAGTCACGGGGGAATTCCGCTCGCCGACGGCACCATCAAAGAGGTGGCGGTCGACTTCGACACCCTCGCCGAGCTATCGACGGTAGCCCGTGAGCGGTACGGTATGGGAGGAGCCGTCCAGCACGGCGCCTCAACGCTGCCAGAAGAATCATTTGACCAGTTCGCCGCGGCCAATGCGGTCGAAGTGCATCTGGCGACGGCGTTTCAGAACATGATGTACGACAGTCAATCGTTCCCCGTCGAACTCAAGAATGAGATCTACCGGCACCTCGCCGCTGAACATGGCGACGAGCGAAAACCTGATCAGACCGATGCGCAGTTCTATTACACGACCCGCAAGAAAGGGTTCGGTCCATTCAAGCGTCAGCTCTGGGATCTTCCGGAGGAGACCCGAGCTGGCATCATGGCCGATCTCGAACCGACCTTTAGCCTGATCATGCAGCGTCTCGGTGTTCGGGGCAGCGCCGGGTTGGTCGATCGCATCATCAAACCGATCGAGGTCTCAGTGCCAGCGCCCGACGGGGTCGACGGGCTGACGCCGCGCTAACAGGGCCATGTCGTCCGCCGGTAAGACCGGCTGGCAGCCGCCATCGCGGAGATGGGTCACCCCGCGGGTCACCTGGCGTCCGTATGATCCTCAGCTACCACCGTGGGTCGGGCGACGCCACTTCGAATGCATCCAGGACCGCGACGGTCAGCCTGAGCGTCGCTGCGCCTGAATCGATAACCAGTAGCCGATCGGGCCGACCGCGAGACGGGCTTCGGTCCCCTCCAGCCGGGCGGTGAACGGCTTTGTCGCGCGGTACAGCCGCTCCCACGGCAGCAGCCACCGAAGGAGCAGCATCAGCAGCAGATCGACGGCGGCTGAGATCCCGATCCCCGATCCCGATACCTGGCGTGGCGCGAACCCCGCGTCCTCAAGGAGTCGGAGCAACTCGTGGCGGCCGTAGTGACGGCGCCAGCCAATGCCCCGGGTCTCGGGCGGATTTGGACCGCGGCGGGTGGCGTCGCTGACATAGCGGTAGGCGTTTGCCGGATCGAGCCACGCCAGCAGCCCCCGATACGGGACGCGGACGAGCAACAATCCGCCCGGCCGAAGCACCCGCGCCGCCTCCTGCAGCTCGAACCGATCGTCGATGAGATGGGCGAACGCATCGATGGCGAGGACCGTGTCAAAGGCGGTGTGAGGGGCTGGCCACGGCGCCGGGTTCGGCGCCTTCAACTCCAGGTGACGGGCATCTCGCTCACGGACCTCGGCGGCGATCGGCCGTCGCTCGATCGTGGTTACCGCGAGCCCGCGGGCGTGGAGTGCGGAGATCAGCCCGGGCGGGGGATCGACGACCAGCGTCTCTCCCCGGCAGCGATCAACCATCGGGTGCTCCCACCGGAACTGCTCTCTCCATACCCTACCCATCGATGAGCCGTACCCCTTTCGTCATGCCATCATCATGCGATCATAGATCAGGATGACCCGACCGCTCACATCGTCGCGTTCCCGGAAGAGGCTGTCATGCCAGACGATCTCTCGCTTCATCCTTTCGATGAACGGCTCGTCCGTGACTTCGTCGCCATGGTCATGGGCGACGGTAGCGCGCTCGTCGGGCTGTCAGATCCCGCCTGGTCGCTCCGCATTCAGACAATCAGCCGGGACGGTCTATCGCGCGCGCTGACGGGGGATGAGACTGGGGCGAACGCGGTGACGTTCGGCTTCGCTCAGGCGGTGGCGACGCTTCATCCGACCTTCGTCCTGCCCGGCACGACCTTCACTCCCTGGGAAAGACGGATAGACCGCGGTCTCGGGATGCTTCTCCGTCCCCCGGCCCGCCTCTTTGGAGATGCAGGGCTTCCGACAGCGGCTGCCCGCACGATGCCAATCCGGCTCGACATCGGCATGAGCAGGATGGGCGGCGCGTACATCCCGGCGCGCCTCGTGCCGGAGCTTGCACAGTTGCTTGACCAAAAACGAGACCGCCTCCTCCGCCGCCTCGCCGCCGCGGAACTCGACGCGGTGACATTGCTCGGGCAACTCATCACCGCGACCACCTATGCTGTCGACCATCGCCTCGCGATGCTGGAAGCGAGCGGCGTCGTTACACCTGGCGCACCCGAGGGCGATCCACCTGGGGCGCGAGTCTTCCTTCCCGACCGCTGCTCCCTCGAACCGGTGTTGCGCCGCCAGCTTGAGGACGCCGCCCGCCCCCCAAAATCGCCGGGCCTGGCCACGCGATTGCTCCACCGTCGCCAACTCCGGCGGACAGGGCCGGCACCTGAGCAGTGATGCGATGATCGTGCCCCAGGCACGATGTCAGCTCCTCATTCTGGCCGCTCAACCTTGACAGGGAACGGGCAACCTTGCTATCCTCAGCTTGTTAGCACTCGCCTTTGGAGAGTGCTAATTGGCCCGCAGAGCGGGACGGAGTGAGATCGGTGCTGGGTGAACACAATCCGCTGCTGACACCTCGCCAGCAGGCGATTCTGCGGTTGATCGTTCAGGAATATGTTGCCAGCGGGCGCGCGGTCGGGTCCAAAGCGCTGTCGCAGCACGCTGCTGTGAGCGTTTCCTCGGCCACCATTCGCAATGAGATGGCCGACCTGGAGGATGCCGGGTTCGTTCAACATCTCCATACCTCTGGCGGCCGGATCCCCACTGACCGAGGGTATCGCTACTTCGTGCATCACCTGATGGGCGACGTTGAGCTGCCATCAAGCGATCAAATCATGATCCGGCACCAGTTCCGCCAGGTCGAAGTTCAATTGGAGCAATGGATGGAGCTTGCGGCCACGGTGCTCGCTGAAGCGGCCGGGAACGTCTCCGTCGTAACAGCTCCACGGGCGACCGAAGCCCGACTCCGCCATTTCGAGTTGATCGCCCTGCAACCCCGCTTGGCGCTGCTGATCCTGGTCACGACCGATAGCACCGTTCGCCAGCTGATGCTTCACTGGCCCGAAGAGACGGACCAGGAGGTGCTGAGCGGCCTCGCCGATAGCCTGGTCGGGGGCCTTCGCGGTCTTTCAGCGGACGACATCGCCCGGGTTGAGCCAGAGCCAAACAGCCTCATCCGATTCGTCGTCGGCGAGATCGCCGCCGCTCTCCGCGGTCTCGATGCGGCCGAACGAATCGAAATGCGGCATTCCGGGATCGAGAATATGCTGGCACAGTCCTACCTCAGCGGGGGCGAGGCACAGTCTTTGCTGGCCCTGCTTCGCGGTGGCGCTTTTTTGAGCGCCGTGCTGCCGCAGCTCAGCGACGACGATGGCGTACAGGTGTTCATCGGCGACGAGAATCCAGCCGTCGATCTCCGTCGGTTCGGCGTGGTTCTCTCAACCTACGGAGTTGGCGGGCAGGTCACCGGCGTTCTGGGTGTCGTCGGACCGACCAGGATGTCCTATGGGCGGTCGATCTCGTCGGTCCGCTACATGGCACGGCTGATGAGCGATTTGATGGCTGACTTATATACGGCCTGACGCGTACCGGGCACGGGGGACGATGACCGGCATCGAACGTATCAAAACGCCCGGTCATCGATGGAGATGACGATGTATGGCACCGATGTGTCAGACGAATTCTGGAGAAGCGATGTGATCGACGCAAACACGCGGCAACGAACAGAGACTGGCCTCAATGGCGATCCGGCGCCCGACTCGGGCGATCAACCGACCGATGAGGCGGCGACCGGCGTGGGCGACATCGCCACGGTAACGGCCGAACGCGACGACTATCTGGACCAGCTCCGCCGCTCGATGGCCGAGTTCGCTAATTTCCGGCGACGCACCGAGCAGGAACGAGCACAGATCCGCGAGATTGCCAACCAGGCACTCCTGGCGCAGTTCCTTCCGGTCTACGATGACCTGCAACGGGCGCTCTCAGCGGTCCCGGAAGGTCGCGTTGATGACTCACTGGTCCAGGGACTCAGACTCGTTGAACGAAAGTTTTGGGGGAGCCTCGAGCGGGCGGGGATCTCGACGATTGATGCTCAGGGGCAACCATTCGATCCCGCGATCCACGAGGCCGTCGATTCGGTCGCCGGTTCATCCGCCGATACGGTGGTCGAGGTCTATCAGCCAGGGTACCGTTTGGGACAGGGCCTCCTCCGGCCAGCGATGGTCAAAGTCGGTGGGAAGAGCGATGAGGCCGCGGCGGGCTAACACGAACGTCAAGGAGAAGCGGCCGGAAGCCCAGAGGGCTCCCTGTGGCGCACGACAACGATAAAGGAGACTCGGCACTATGGCTCGAACAATTGGAATCGACCTTGGGACGACGAACTCGGTCATGGCCACCATCGAAGGTGGCGAACCGGTCGTCATTCCGAATGCGGAAGGCGAGCGACTCACCCCTTCGGTCGTCGCCGTCTCGAACAACGGTGAGCGGCTGGTTGGCCGGTTCGCCCGCCGGCAGGCGATCACGAACCCGGAAAATACCGTTTCATCGGTGAAGCGCTTCATGGGTCGGAAGTTCAACGACCCTGCCGTCCAGCGCGATAAGGGCCTGGTGCCCTACAAGCTCCAGGCAGCGCCCAACGGCGATGTCCAGGTTAAGATGGGCGATCGCTGGTACAGCCCGCAGGAAATCTCGGCGATGATCCTCCAAAAGCTGAAGACCGATGCCGAAGCCTACCTGGGCGATAAAGTCGACAAGGCCGTCGTGACTGTCCCGGCGTACTTCGACAATGCTCAGCGTGACGCCACCAAGGACGCCGGCCGTATCGCTGGCCTCGACGTTCAGCGGATCATCAACGAACCAACGGCGTCGGCCCTCGCTTACGGCCTCGATAAGAAGGGCGACGAGGACCTCGCCGTCTACGACCTGGGCGGTGGCACGTACGATATCTCGATCCTCAACCTCTCCGAGGGTGTCTTCCAGGTGCTCGCGACGAATGGCGACACCCACCTCGGCGGCGACGACTTCGATCAGGTCGTGATCGACTTTCTCGCCGATGAGTTCAAAAAGCAGGAAGGGATCGATCTCCGCAAGGATCGCATGGCTCTCCAGCGTTTGAAGGAAGCGTCCGAAAAAGCGAAGATCGAGCTGTCGAGCACCCAGCAAACGGATGTCAACCTGCCATTCATCACCGCTGACGCAAGCGGGCCGAAGCACCTCAACGTGACGTTGACGAGGGCAAAGCTCGAGCAGCTGGTCAATAGCCTGATCGAGCGCTCAGTAGCGCCGATGCAGTCCGCGTTGAAGGACGCCAATCTCTCGACCTCCGATATCAACGAGGCATTGTTGGTCGGTGGCCAGACACGGATGCCGGCGGTCCAGCGGCGGGTGCAGAGCTTCTTCAGCAAGGAGCCGCATAAGGGAATCAATCCCGACGAGGTGGTCGCTCTCGGCGCGGCGATCCAGGGTGGGGTGCTCGGCGGCGAGGTGAAGGATATTCTCCTCCTCGACGTCACGCCGCTCTCACTTTCGATCGAGACCCTCGGTGGCGTTGCCACGCCATTGATCGAGCGGAACACCACGATTCCCACCCGCAAGAGCCAGACGTTCACGACCGCATCTGACGCCCAGCCGCAGGTCGAGATTCATGTGCTCCAGGGGGAGCGGCCGATGGCGGCTGATAACAAGAGCCTCGGTAAGTTCAACCTCGACGGGCTTCCGCCCGCTCCACGCGGTGTGCCCAAGATTGAGGTGACGTTCGACATCGACGCCAACGGTATCTTGAATGTGACGGCCAAGGACCAGGCGACCAACAAGGAACAGAAAATCACTATCACCGGCTCATCGGGTCTCTCGGAGACTGAGGTCCAGCGCATGGTTCAGGAGTCGGAGGAGCACGCCGAGGAGGACAGCCGCCGCCGCGAGGCAATTAGCCTTCGCAACGAGGCCGAGGCGATGGTCTTCCAGGCGGAAAAGACCCTCACCGACTACAGCGATCGCCTCCCCGACGACCTTAAGTCGGAACTCGACACCAAGGTCCAGACGGTCAAGGAGATCCTTGACAAGGACCGTGAGAACGTCGACCGGCTTCGACCGGCCTACGAGGAAATGGTCCAGACCCTTACCCAGGTTGGCAGCTCGATGTACGAGGCAACGAGCGGCGCGGACGGCGGCGAGGAGGGCGACCCCTTCGGGACCAACGGCACGGCTGACGGCGCCGCGGAGCAGCCCACCGACGACGCCACCGTTGAAGGTGAGTTCCGCGAGGTCGGCTCCGACCGATAACTCTCCGGAACATCAGAATGCGGGCGAGCGAAAGGGGCGGCCTTGTTGGCCGCCCCTTTCTCATGAGATCCGGTCGCCCCGTCCAGACGAGAGCATCGAGGATCGCACCGCATGTTGACTGGGCGAACCGCTGCAGACGCTTTCCGACGCCCGGATTCGGGCCGCTATCACCCCTCCGGTGTCATGCCCGCCAGCGAACGCGTCACCTCCACGAAATGAGCGACTCAGCCCTCCACCAGCTTGAGTCGGCGAGTTATCGATCAGGCGTGGACCCAGACCTGCGTGCCCAGCGGCGCCCAGCCATAGAGAAAGGCCGCCACATCAACCGGCAGGTTCACGCAGCCGTGGCTCATTTTCTGACCGAAGTTGTTGTGCCAGTAGGCGCCGTGAAGCGCCTCGGCCTCCAGATTGAAGTACATCACATTCGGAACATCGGGAACACCGTACGGGATCGATCCCGCGGGCGGTGGCGTCTCATCACCGGTCACCCAGACCACCTCGCCAGTGGTATCGGTAAAGCCCCGCATATCCTCCGTTAGCTCCTTGTAGCGGACATGGAAGCGACCCTGCTCGGTGCCATTCGGATCAATACCTGTGCTCACCAGCGATGTCAGGACGACCGTGTCACCCTGGAAGGCCCGCAGCTGCTGCCTGGAGATATCGACCTCGATTCGCTTCACTCCGGTCGCATTGGCGACCCCATCCGAATCCGGATTGACGACGGTCTGGAACAGCTTCTCGTCAAACGTGGGAATACCGGCCTGCTCTACCGGCGTGGTGTCGATGCCCAGCGTCGGAGCCATCTCCCGTGCCAGCGAGAGCAGCGCGGTCCCGGCATCGTCACTCTGGAGCAAGCCCCCCTCGAACCACTGGACCGTCGTCCCCCTCTCCCGGACTGGCTCGCTCAGCGGGTTCCCCAGGTAATACTGCCCCTCGTGCAGGTCGTACCATGAAAGCGCCTCACCCTGGATCGCATGCCCCGTTGCCTCGACGAACCGGCCACCGCTGTCGATGACGCGCTGGACCGTCTGGCCGCGCGCATTGAGCGGCCGCCAGGACTGCCCGCGTGGGTCGCCGCCACCTCCTCCGCGTCGGCCGTCGGCCCGGAACGTATCGAGGCGTTGACTGAGGGCCCGGTGGGCGATCGGTCGCAGTCGCACGAACGGGTCAACCGTCCACACTTCTTCGGGAATGAAGCGGAAGACGCCATTCTCGAACGCCTGGCTCCAGTACCCCTCCTCGTCGACAAACGCCTCGGAGATTGGATTGCCATAGACCGCCGTTGCCCCGGTGGCCCGCCAGTAATCAAGCAAGGTGCCCCAGACGGTATGCCCGGTCGCCGGCACATAGACCGCGAGGTCGGTCTGCCCGAGCGACGGGAGATCAACCGCGGCCGCCTGGTTTTCAACCGCGTCCTGAGCGGCTTGAACGACCGGACGCTCGATTGTCGCCCGCGCCCCACCACGCATGGGGCTCTCCCCGGTTCCCAGCATCACGCCCGTCAGCGCGAGAATGACACACCCGCGCCCCCACCACCGGTTCTTTGGCCGTGCCCGCATGCTCGCTGCTCCCGTCCCGCTCGTCCCAGAATGCCCGCTGTCCCAGCGCAACATCCGCACCGTCGCGCTGGAACCGTTACCGTCCCGCCGGTCAGCATAGGGAGTAGCCACTCGACGTGCAACGTCGTTGCTCGCCGGGCGCTGTTCGAACGGACCGTGACCAAGCTGACTGGGAGCTACACCATGGACGCCAGAGCGACGACGACGAGCAACAGCGCCAGAAGGATCGCGACCAGAAGGAACACCCGGCGGGTCGCCGGCGGATTGGAGACCGCGATTGTACCAACATCCGGTGCGGCGGGCGCCGCCACTCTCTCCGGAACAATCGGCGCTGGTCTGAGGTCGGGCGCTTCGTCTGGGGCACTCACCGTCGGTGTGGTGGCCCGGCGCCCGGCGTAGCGATCGACGACTTCAGCGACCGTCACCTGGCGGGGAGTTGTGGGTCGATCGGGCGCTGATACCCTCCCATCGAGGGGCTCAACGAGCGATCGGAGCCAGACCGGTAGATCGCTGTCGTCAACCCACGACGCCACATCCGACGACTCCACCGCCATGCCCTGTGAGTCGTCAGAGTCCTCACGACCGGACGATCGGCCCGGCCCGTCGGCAGGCGTCGTCCCCACCTGCGGCGAACGGAGCCAGGACGGCATGGAGGTCGCGAGTCCACCATCGGGAATTGGCGGCAGCGGTGGCAATGCGTCGATCGGATCGATCTCAGCCGCCGTGCGCTGCTCGTCATCAGTTGCTGCCATGCGAGATCCCTCTCCCGTCGGCGTCAACACACCCATCCTGTATACCACCCTGGTCGCGTCGATTACCCGATACGAGCCGCGAAGCGCGATGCCTGCTGCAACCGACTTCGTCATACGGATCACCACATCGCATGATGGCCGGTGAAGAGGCGGGAGACACATCTAACCGCGAGGTTCTCGCGCCGTCCACTCATCTGGCCCGTCGGTGGCGCAGCGTTGTGGTGGCCCCAGTGACGATGCTCGGAGGATGACGGCGCCTGATCCACTGCAAGCGATCGACCCTGGCCCTTACGCCCGTAGCTCCTGCGTATCGATCCAGATCGTCACCGGGCCGTCGTTTATAAGTTCGACGGCCATCTGCGCGCCGAATTGCCCCTGAGCGACCGGGAGACCAGCAGCGGCGACGGCGTCGACCACCCGTGCCACCAGTGGTCGCGCCTCATCTCCAGCCGCGGCCCGGACAAAGCTCGGCCGGCGACCTCGCCGCACATCTCCATACAACGTGAACTGAGAGACGACCAGGACGCCGATCGCCTCACCACCCGCCATCAGGTCGAGCGCCGAGCGGTTGAGCGCGCCTGTCGCGTCGTCAAAGACGCGCAGGTGCACGACCTTGCTCGCCAGCAGCGCGGCATCATCCGGCGTGTCGTGGTGGGTCACCCCGACCAACACGAGCAGCCCGCGACCGATGGAGCCGACCTCGTCCCCGTCGACGGTCACCGTGGCCCGGGTTACTCGCTGAATGAGGCCTCTCACTGAGCGACACGTCGAACCGCAGCGGTCGCCAGCGCCGCGATGCCTTCGCCGCGCCCGACAAAGCCCATCCCCTCGTTCGTCGTCGCCTTGATGCTCACCATCACGATGTCGAGGTCGAGGCATTCCGCGATTGCCGCCCGCATCGCGCCGGCATACGGCATCACGCGCGGCATCTCCGCGATGATCGTGGCATCGACGTTGACCGGCTCATACCCCTCTGCCGCCAGCAGCACGTGAACCCGGCGCAGGAGTTCCCGGCTGTCGGCGTCGCGGAACCGCTCGTCAGTCGGCGGAAAGTGGTGCCCGATGTCCCCGAGCGCTGCCGCGCCGAGGAGCGCGTCGGCTATCGCATGGAGGACGACATCAGCATCCGAGTGACCGGCCAACCCTTCCGGATGCGGAACGACCACCCCGCCCAGCACTAGGGGGCGATCCGGGGAAAATCGGTGGACGTCGTAGCCAATGCCCACGCGCATCATCCCGGGTGGCAATCTGACTGGGAATCGCGCTGGCGTATGCGTAGCAGGGCCTCGGCCACGGTCATGTCCGCCGCCTGAGTGACCTTTAGATTGGCCGGTGATGAGGGAACGATGGTCACCGGCACTCCGATGGACTCGCACCAGGCCGCCTCATCGGTTACCGCGCACCGGGTCATCACATCCGGCCCCATCGCATCGAGAAGGATGGCCCGCCGCATGACCTGGGGCGTCTGTGCGGCCCACAGCCCGTCGCGCTCGACCGTCGCGGCAATTCGTCCGGCAACGACCCGCTTTAAGGTATCGGCCACCGGCACGGCCGCGATGGCGGCACCATCGTCACACGCCGCCTTGATGCAGCGATCGAGCAGATCGACCGTCACCAGCGGCCGCGCCGCGTCGTGAACGGCGACCACGGTAATGTCTTCCGGCAGTGCGCGGATACCGGCGGCGACGGAGTCCTGTCGCCGCGCGCCGCCGGTTACGATCGCCCCCACCTTTCGCCATGCCCCGCCGGCCACGAGCCGCTCGACCGTCGCTCGGATATGCTCACTGGTCACGATCACCACATCCCTGACCGACGCCGAGCGCTCCGCCACATCCAGGGAATAGGACAGCATCGGACGACCGAGCAATGGCACGACGGCCTTCCCGGCGTTGCCGAACCGCTCACCCCGGCCCCCCGCAACAATCACTGCGCCGATCACATCCTGGCTGAGCAGGTGGGTGTCCATCAGCGGGATACGTCGCCGCGGGTCGAGCCGGCGAGTGCGCGCAAACGGTCAACCGTCGCGAACGGGACCGAAGGCCCGCCGAGGTCGCGGCCAGCTTTGAACCCCACGCCATGAAAATCGCTGCCGCCGGTCGAAATCAGGTTCCACTCATCAGCGATCCCGCGCAACGCGGTCCTGGTCGCATCGTCGTACTCGCCGTAGTACACCTCCATCCCCTTGAGTCCCGACGGCACCAGCCGCGCGAGCGTTGCTTCAATATCCGACACACTCCGCGGATGGGCCAGGACAGGCACACCTCCCGCTCCGGTGACGACAGCGATTGCGTCTTCCGGTTGCACCTTTGGACGTGGCACGAATCCAGGTTGGCCACGGCGCAGGAACCGCTCAAAGGCCTCACTGACCGAGGTGACATAGCCGGCCTCGATCATCGCCCGCGCGGCGTGGGGCCGGCCGATGGTGCCCTGCCCGGCCAGCTCGCGGACCCGTGCCGCGTCCAGGGCCACCCCGGCGGCGGCAAGACGTTCCACGATGCGGTCGAGCCGGGAGGAACGCTCCTCGGCGAATCGCTTTAAGGCCACCTGAAGGTGAACATCGTGCCGGTCGATGAAGTATCCCAGGAGGTGGATGTCGTCGTCGTCGTCGCCAGTGCTCAACTCAACACCCGGGACAAAGCGGAGGCCGAGGCGGGAAGCTTCGGCTTCCGCCTCGGCCAGCCCGGCCGTCGTATCATGGTCGGTCAGAGCAAGCGTCCCAATGCCAGACGCCGCCGCTGCCTGGACCAGCTCAACCGGCTGGAGAACGCCGTCGGAGAAGGCACTGTGCGTATGAAGGTCAACGCGACCGGTCATTGGCCCCACGGCGGGCGGCATGTCCGGCACCGTCTCCCCCGTGCGCGGATTAGCGAGGCTCAACCACGAGCCGAATCGCTGTCCGGTCCTCGTTTTCAATCGTCACATCGATGAACGCGGGGAGACAGATCGCCTCGATACCGGTCTCACGCAGGTAATCCCGGGCGATCGCCACCGCTTTGACCGCCTGGTTCGTGGCACCGGCGCCGATCGCCTGCACCTCAGCGCGCCCGGCCTCCCGGACGACGCCCGCAATCGCTCCGGCAACGGCACTGGGACGGGAACGGGCCGATACCTTCAGCACCTCATCCTGCGCGGGATCGTCCACCACTCCAGCGGACTCGATGGCTGGCGCCGAATGACCGATGTCCAAATCGTCGTCGAGTGGAAGATCGACGTAGCCAGGTGAGCTCGGCTGCTCCGCCGCGGCAGCCCCATTGGACCAGGAAGGACCGTGGGGAGCGCGCCCGGCGATACTCGACCCCCCGTTGAACACGACCTCCGCCTCGTCCTCGACCGGGGCGACGTTGCGGGCGGTGGGCTCGTCATCAACGATCTCGTCCTCCGCATCGGGCGGGAAGCTGGTCGATCGCGGATCGATCTTGATGTCACGGAGATCGAGCTTGCTGAAGAAACGATCCATGCGTCCAGGTCCCCCTTGAGGCTCGCCGTTCATCGGGCGTCGCCCACGTCAAATCGGTCAATCCGACGCATCGCGCGGCACGTACCGCGGTTCGCGTCCAGGTCGATTAGCACACTGTTGAACTGAACTGGACCATCGGCGACCGAGGTCCGTGCGGGGCGATGACTGAGAAAGCGATGCAGTGTCGGTTCGATGGCGGCCCCAATAATCGAATCATGCGGGCCAACCATACCCAGATCGCTTACATACCCCGTCTCCCCTGGTAATACCCGTGGGTCGGCGGTTGGGACATGCGTGTGCGTCCCAACGACAGCGGCGACCCGGCCAGCTAAATACCATCCCATCGCCTGTTTCTCGGATGTCGCCTCGGCGTGAAAGTCTACGACAATCAACGGCCGCTCGGCCGCCCCCCCACCATCCGTGAGCAAGAAAGTATCCATCGTTCTGAACGGATCGTCCACGGCAGTCATGAAGACCCGTCCGAGCAGGCTGACCACCGTCACGTCCCGCCCCTTGACCCGGAGGGTGCATGCACCGGCCCCGGGCAGATCAGTCGGGAAGTTGAGCGGGCGCAGCAACCGCAGGTCGTCGTCGGCCAGTGCCTGATCGATGTCGGCCTGCGCCCAGACGTGATTGCCGGTGGTGATGATGTCGACGCCGGCATCGCGCAGCTCGCGCGCGGTGCGCATGCCGACGCCGCGGCCTCCGGCGCTATTCTCGCCGTTGGCAAAGACGAGGTCCGCCTTAACCTCGTCACGTATCCGTGGCAGGAGTTTCTTGAGCGCCTTACGGCCCGGCGAACCGATGATGTCCCCAACGGCGAGCACGCGAACGACATCACCGGTCGGCCCATCGCCCCCAGCCGACTCCGCGAAAGAGGCAGTCATGGGTGAGGGAGAGCCACCGCCCGCGAGGGGCGTCCGGCAGGCTCGCGAACCCTACCGGGCATAATCCACCGCGCGCGTCTCCCTGATCACCGTGACTTTAATTTGACCGGGGTACTCCAGGCTCTCCTCAATCTTCTTAACCACGTCGCGGGCGAGCCGGGCGGCGCCAAGATCGTCGATCGAGGCCGGGGCGACGAGGATACGAACCTCCCGGCCAGCCTGGATGGCGAAGCTCTTCTCGACGCCGTCAAACGAGTTCGCCACGCCTTCTAGCGCTTCCAGACGCTTGATGTATGTCTCGACCATCTCGCGCCGGGCACCAGGACGCGCCCCACTGATCGCGTCAGATGTCGCGACGATGAACGCCTCGACCGTCTGAGGCTCTTCCTCGCCGTGGTGAGCGGCAATCGCATGAACGATCTTGGCCGAGCGTCCAAGACGCTTCGCGATATCGGCCCCAATCAGCGCGTGCGGCCCTTCAACCTCATGGTCGACCGCCTTGCCAATGTCGTGAAGCAGCCCGGCAGTCTTACAGACATTGATATCGGCGCCGATCTCGGCCGCAATCGCCGCGGCGATCATCGACACCTCAAGCGAGTGACCGAGCATATTCTGACCGTAGCTCGTGCGGTACTTGAGACGCCCAAGCAGCTTGATCAGGTCCGGGTGCAGGCCAGGAACGTTCGCCTCATAGGCGATGCGTTCACCCTCCTCCCGCATGATCTGCTCGAGCTCCGTTCGAGTCTTGGCGACGATCTCTTCAATACGGGCCGGGTGAATTCGCCCGTCCTGAAGCAGCTTGGAGAGCGACCGCCGCGCGATCTCGCGGCGAACGGGATCGAACCCGGAAACGGTCACCGCCTCAGGCGTGTCGTCGACGATCAGGTCGACGCCCGTGGCCTGTTCGAGGGCGCGGATGTTGCGGCCCTCGCGACCAATGATCCGCCCCTTCATGTCGTCACTGGGCAGCGCTACCACCGAGACGGTCGTCTCCGCGACGTAGTCGGAGGCGATACGCTGGATCGTGGTTGCCAGGATCTTCCGAGAGCGGCGATCTGCCTCTTCCTGCAGTTCCAGCTCGATCTCGTGCATCCGCCGGCTGGCCATCCCCCTCGCTTCAGCCTCGACCTCAGCAACCAGTTGATCCTTCGCCTCATCGGCGGTCAGCCCCGCGATCCGCTCAAGCTCCTGAAGATGGCGGTTGCGGGCGCTATCGAGCTCCAGTTGCTGGCGACCCCGCTCCTGCTCCCACGCATCACTCGCCTCAGCCGCCTGCTGCTCCTGGCGCCGGACGCCCTGCTCCCGCTGCTCCAGGGCGGTGCTCTTTTGGTCGATCGTCTCTTCTTTTTGCTCGACCCGGCGCTCGACGCGATCGATCTCCTTGCGTCGTAACGTCAGCTCGCGGTCCAGCTCCGCCCGCAGGCGGATTGCCTCATCCTTCGACTCGAGCGCGGCATCCCGGCGGCGGTTCTCAGCCTCTTCCAGAATTCGATCGGCTTCAGCTCGCGTCCGACGGACGCTGGAGTCAGCTTGTCTCTGGAGGTACGCATGGGTGGCAAAGGCGGAGGCCGCGGCGATGACGATCGCTTCGAGGATGTAGCCGATGATCTCTGTCATCAACCCCACCTCTCAGATCGGGTGTTCCCCCAACGGGGACAAATGTTAACGTCCCGTTCCACGCCACAGGCGCAGGCGGATCGCAGACAACGTCGCGACCCACTCCCCTACCCAGCGCGCTAGCACGGTACGCGGTCGATGATACGGGTTATGGCGACTGACCGTCAAGGACAGCCCCCGATTGCGGGGTCCACTTTTGGCGTTTCTCGGCCACAATCCGCGGCACCACGGTCGCACCGCCGCGCATGATCCGCACAACAGCAGCGGTCCATCGTGTGGCCGTCCGATCACGCCAGGAGCTGGTCGCTCATGTTAAATGAGGCTGGGGAAGCCAGGCGCTAGCTGGTCCGATCGTCCTTCGTCGGATCGCTCGTCTCGCCACCGCGGTTCTGCTGGCGAACTTTGAGGTAAACGGCGAGACGATCGAGCCCCTTCGATGAAAGCTCGATCGCCTTAACGGCGACGTTTTCGGCGATCGACGCCACGGGCTTCAGGCGGTCCGCTAACTCCCGGGCGGCATCGCCGACGGCATCTTTCGACGACGACTCCTGGGTTCGGCCGCTGCCCGCGGCCGCCTGCGCCCCGGTCGTCGCCTGCGAGGAGCGGCTCGACTCGTCGCCAGCCATCGACGCTTCTGGCGTTGTCTCAAACGGGCGAGGTGCACCTGATTCGTTGGTCTCGGTCATGAAAACCTCCGCGTGATGGCCACGGCCCGCCGCTGGAGCGTCAGCCCGTAGCGCGGATAACAGCGTCCCGGCATGATACTCCACGCACGCAATGTCTCCGAACGCCGAACGATCCCTGGCAGACCGGCACAGGGGTCCACGGCTGCGCTAAACTGTGCCAGCCCGCGCCGCCGGAGTGGCGAAATGGCAGACGCAGCGCACTCAAAATGCGCCGGGGCAACCCGTGGGGGTTCGAATCCCCCCTCCGGCACCGACGGCTAAACAATCGCGTACCTATGCGGGTTTCTAGCCCCTTTCTCCTCCCTTTGTCACATCTTTGTCATCAATGGCCCTACGATGTCGCTCCGAGCGCGGCGTCGAGCAGATCCGCGGCCTGGCGCTGCATGTCCGGCGTAACGTGGCTGTAGCGGTTCAGGGTGATACCGGCACCGGCGTGACCGAGCCGCTCCCGCACGACCTTCGGATGGACCCCCTCGGCGAGCAGGAGGGTCGCGCTCGTGCGTCGCAGGTCGTGGAAGCGGATCACGGGCACGCAGGCGGACGCGATCAGCTTGCGGAACCGGCCCACCAGCGTGTTGACGTGAAGCGGGCCAACGGTCGCGTTGGTGAAGACGAAGCCGCAGTCCTGCCAGACATCGCCGAGCCGGAGGCGCTCCGCGTTCTGTCCGCCCGGTGTTTGCGCAGCACGCCGAAGAAGTAGTCCTCGTCGCGGGCTACCGCCAAGATTTGGCTATCAGGCTAGGGCGTGTCTGCAAACCCGAGCTCCAGGACGGCCGGCGATCCTCTATCGTGTCCCGTTTCGGCCGCCGCCGTTGCGACCGGCCAGCGGAGGGACCAGCCATGCATCGGTCCGCGGTCCTCGCCTCGGTCGCCGCCGTCGTGCTGCTGCTCACGGCACCCCCGCTCGCCCCCCAGGACTCCACCCCGGCCGCCGCCGCCTGGCATCATCCACTACGGGGCGCAGGATAGGGCGAGGAGGTCTTTCCCTGTGGCGGCCGACGGGACGAGCGAGCAAAACCCCCGCGCGCTTCCCTGGACCGCCGAGGCGCCCGCGTGTCGGGTTAACCGGCGCGGGCGAGAGGCGGGATCGGGGTGGCCGCTCGCCGGCCACGGCGCGGCACGGCGGGCAGGCGGCCGAGCGGCGGGGGGCGGGCGGCTGCGAGCGTTGGCCGAGCTCCGTCGGGAGAGCGCTCCAGACAAGAACTCGATCTACCTCGTCTAGCTCACGGTAGGTCGCGAGGCACGCTCCTTCCTCAGCCCTCAGTCCGAACTCAAGGGGCCGAGGTACTGGGCTCCACGGGACGAGCATCCGGCTTGTTGGGCCGCTTGGCGGGAAACGGCTTGACGCGCGGTCGCGAATACGTATGCTGCCAGCATGGACGGTGGACAACGCCCAGTGGGGGCGTGGACCAAGCTTACTAGCGGTCATGCAGGTGGGACGTTGATGCGGCGCATAGATCGGCCAACCCAACTTATCGTGTTGGCGGCCTTCCTCTCGATGGTGTTTTCTATTATCCTCTGGTTCTTCGTGAACAAGGATGCCGGTGTCTTCGTCGGTCTCTGGGTCCCGTCCATCCTCGCCTTTGGCGCGCTGATGCGGGTACCACAATGAGCGGCAATCTGGAGGCCCTCATCGGGGTGGTAGGGATCATCATCTTCACCATCGTCTTTGCCGCCGGTGTCTTTTTCCTGCAGGGGCAAGACGACCGCGTTATCGCGCGGGAGTCGTCATCAGATCCCCGGAACATCCCACCCGCCGCATGACCCTGTGGTGGCGAGCACCTGCTAGGGTGTGTCTGCAAAGCTAGAGCCACTCCAGGATCATGGCGATGGTCACCATCGCCAGGTAGCTGATGGCGAGCTTGTCGTCGCGGGTGGCGATCCATCGAAAGCGCTTGAGCCGGTTGATTAACCGCTCTATGCGCGACCGCTCGTGGTAGAGGGCCCAGTCATACTGGCGCGCTCCCCTCTTGTCGGCTCGATAGGGAATTACCCCTTCCATCTCCCGGTGCAGGAGCCAATTCCGCAGGGCCGAGCTGTTGTAGCCCTTGTCGCCGGCCACCGCGTTCGGCCACAGGTGCGCGGTGGCGCGCTCCAGGAGCGGGATGGCTTGGGTGCTCTCGTGTCGCTGTCCCGCCGTCAGGGCGGACGCGATCGGCTTGCCACCCCGCTCGGTCACCAGGTGCAGCTTGCTTCCCCAGCCACCGCGACTGCGCCCGAGTTCGGGGCTCGCGCCCCCCTTTTAACGCCCGCCGCCTGGTGTTGTGCCCGGATGCTGGTCCCGTCGATCAGCACCAACGTGTCGTCTAGCGTCCCGTCGTGGGCGGCCTAGAGCTGCAGCGCGATCAACACCTGGTCCCAGGTTCCACCCTCGCGCCAGCGCCGGAACCGGCTGTAGACGGTCTACCACGCACCGTAGCGCTCGGGCAGATCGCGCCATGGCGCGGCCGTACGCAGGATCCACAGGATGCCAGTGAGCACGGTTTGATGGTCCTTGGCCGAGCGACAGGTTCGTGGGTGCTGGGGTGGCAGCGGGGCAAGCCGGTCCCATTGTTCATCGGTCAGCTCATGTCGTCGTTGCGGGGTCATCGTTCAAACATAGCATGGCTTTGCAGACAGACCCTAGATATCTGCGTTCAGCCAGAACCATAGGCGATGGCGGTCATTGCGCGCCGTAGCTAGGTACCGCGGAAGGCCATTAAGCGCTCCTCGCGTCTCTCCGCGAGGACGCTCATGCACCCACATTGTCTTAGAGCCTGTTATGCCCTTGGAGCAGCGCTGCCGAGAGTTGCGAGGGTCTTGACACGCTGAGAGCATGCAGGATCAACCGATCGAAGACACGTGACGTCGAGCCGGAGCGGCCTGAACGATAATCGTCGGCGCTACACGATGGGTGCCTACGAAACATCGGTGATTTCGCGATATATCTCGGCTGCAAGTTCACATCAGGCTCAAGTGGCGTGGCAACCCTACTACGCCACTCTTGCCAGGGGCCGGGAGTGCACTGGTCGGGCAGAACTGGTCCGGCTTGGACGTGGCGGATAAACGTTGACCGCCCGCTAGCCTTTGACGCCCGTGATGACGATGCCCTGGACGTAGCGGCGTTGGACGAGGAAGAAAACGACGAGGACGGGGACGAGGCTGAGGAGAGTTTGAGCCATGGTTTGCTGGTAGGCGAGGCTGAAACGGGTGTTGAGCTGTGCGAGACCGAGGGGAACGGTAAAGTGCTCCTGGGTTTGGAGGTAAATGAGGGGGTACAGGAAATCGTTCCACTTGCCGATGAAGAGGAAGATGGCGGCGGCGCCCAGGCCCGGGCCGGTGAGGGGAAGGATGATGTTCCAGTAGATGCGGAACCAACTGGCGCCATCGAGCTTTGCGGCGTCGTCGAGGTCGAAGGGGATGGTCATCATGTACTGGCGGAGGAGGAAGATGGTGAAAGCGCCGGTGTACTCGCCGGCGAAGAAGGCGGGGATCGTGAGGGGGCCTATCGTGTTCACGAGATTGAGCTCGGCCCAGAGGCGGTAGAGGGGGATGAGGGTGACCTGGCCGGGGAGCATCATGGTGCTGAGGACGAGGACGAAGAGCAGGTTGCGGCCCCGGAAGCGCATGCGGGCGAAGGCGAAGGCGACGAGGGAGCAGGAGGCGAGGTAGCCGACGATGTTGATGGCGGTGACGATGACGGTGTTGCGGTAATAGGTGAAGAAGGGGAGGTTGTCCCACGGCTCGATGTAGCCGTCGAGGGTGAAGGTCGACGGGATCCACTTTGGCGGGTAGGCGAACACCTCGTTCTCGGGTTTGAACGAGGTCGAGATCATCCAGAAGAAGGGAAGCGCGAAGGCGAGACCACCGGCGATCACGATGGCGTAGAGGGCCACGCGGCCGGTCCGTTGGCCGAGGTTCAGACCCGCCGGAGCGGCGCCGGCCGTGTGGGTTCTCGTTTGGGTCGTCGTATCGGGGGTAGCGGTCATTTGCGGAGGCCTCCCTCGTAGTAGACCCAGCGGGATTGGGAGCGGATCAGGATCAGGGTGAAGATGAGGATGAGGGCGAAGAGGGCCCAGGCGATGGCGGAGGCGTAGCCGAACTCGAACTGGCCGAAGTGACCGAACGCGCGCTGGTAGAGGTAGAGGACCATCGAGAGGGTGGCGTTGTTGGGGCCGCCCTGGGTGAGGACGTAGGCGCGGTCGAAGAGCTGGAAGGAGCCGATCACGTTGAGGATGAGGTTAAAGAAGATGGTCGGCGTCAGCAGGGGAAGGGTGACGCCGAAGAAGGCCCGGATCGGGCTGGCGCCGTCGATCTTGGCGGCTTCCTTAAGGTCGGTCGGAATGCCTTGGAGACCGGCGAGGTAGAGGAGCATGTTGGTGCCGGTGCCCCATAGGGAGATGAGGACGAGGCCGGGGACGGCCCAGTCCTCGGAGGCGAACCAGCGGGGGCCGTCGATCCCGATCTCGCGGAGCAGGTTGTTAACGAGGCCGTCGTTAGGGTTGAGGACCCAGCCCCAGATGAGGGCGACGGCGACGCCAGATACCACGGCGGGCAGGTAGTAGACGGTGCGCCAGAAGGAAGAGAACTTGATCCCTTGGTTGAGCATGACGGCGATGCTCAGGGCGAGTATGGTCGAGAATGGCACAGTGAGGATGGTGTAGAGGAAGGTGACTCGCAGCGACTTCCAGAAGAGGGGATCGTCAGCGAGGCGTTTGTAATTGTCGAAGCCGACGAACTCGTTGCGGTTAAGAAAATTGGTGTCCCAGAAGGACACGCCAAGGGAGTAGGCCATCGCCCCAGCGGTGAAAACGAGGAAGCCGAGGAGCCAGGGGCTGATGAACAGCCAGGCCATCAACTCCTCGTGCGCCCGCTGCGACCGGCCGAGCCGGAACCGGCGCCGCGAAGCCGCCAGCGCGGTGGGGGAGGTGGTCGCCACGGCAGTCCTCCGGCGTTGTTCCAAGAACGTCGCGATGTCCCGATGGGGGCCGAAACGACGGGCGGCGGGCGAGTGCCCAACGCACCCGCCCGCCGCCCTGCTGAGATCCCCCCTTACTTGGCGCGCATCTCGTTGGTGACCTGCTGCGCGACCTCGGCTAGGTGGGTGACCGGGGTGTCGGCGGCGACGTAGATCTTTTCCAGACCAGAGTTGACGATGTCCTCGGCGGCGGCGTCGCCGGAGTAGTCGGTGCCTCCCTTGGCGAAGAGCGGGCGCTCGTGCGGGTCCTGCTTAAGGAGCTGCAGGGCGAGCTCGATGTTCGCTTCGGCAAGGACCGGGCGGGCCTCGGTGACGACCTGGATGTACTCGGGGATAAGGGAGCGGAGGACGGGGATGAGGCCGGTCGATTGCATGAGGGCGCGCTGGTACTCGGGGCCGGACATGAACTTGACGGCTTCCCAGGCCGCTTCCTGGTTGGGGCTGCCGCTCCAGATGGTGAAGCCGTCGGCAGAGCCGTGGACGGGGCGGCCGCCGGGGCCGCCGGGGCGGGGGGCGTAGCCGAAGCGGAAGTTCTTGCCGACGGCGTCAGCAAGGGAGAAGGGGTAGAAGCCGGTCTCGATGGTGGCGAGGCGGGCGGCGGCGAAGTTGGCGGTGGAGCCGATGACGCCCTGGCCGCCGCCGGTGTCGAGGAACTGCTTGTCGACGAGGACGCGCTCTTCGAGCATGAGGACGCGGTGCCACTCGGCACATTCCTGGCCCTGGGCAGAGTCAAAGGTGGCGTGGGTCGGGTCGGCCGGATCAACCGGGGTGCCGCCCCACGCTTCCACCTTCTCGGCGAAGGGGCCGTAGAAGTAGATCGGGACCTGGGCGCCGTAGACGCGCACGTTGTCGCCCTGCTTCTGGGTGAGGGCGATCATCGCCTCGCGGTAAGCGTTGTGGTCCCACCCTTCGCCCTGGCTCGGGTCGCGCACGCCGGCCTCCTCGACGAGGTCCTTGTTGTAGGCCAGCACGTTGATGTTGACGTAGCGTGGCATCCCCCACTGGAACCCGTCGGGCAAGGACTGCGTTTCGAGGACCCAGGGGAAGTAGTCGGCGAGGGCCTCAGGCGAGTAGTCGCGCGCCATCAGCGGGGCGAGGTCGAGGACCTGACCGGCGCCGATGTAGGGGGTGGCGCGGCTGGTCCAGGCGTCGAAGATGTCGGGCGCTTCGCCGGCCACCATCTGGGTCAGGAGGGGGTCGCCGCTGGCGCCACTCGGCGCTGGCTCGACCTGGATCTTGAGGTTCGGGTAGCGCTCTCGGAACACGGTGTTGAGGATGTCCTGGATCGCGCCGACCTCTTCCTGGCTGCTGGTGGCGACGTTGTAGCGGAGGCTGCCGCTGATTTCCGCGTTGATCGTCGGCACGGCGCCATGGGCCGCCATCGGCGTGGCGTCCTGCGCGTACGCCGTGCGGCCGAAACCGCGCCCGGCGAGGACCGCGGCCCCGGTCGAGGCGGCGGCCTCGGTGACGAATCGACGCCGACCAAGCGTTCTCGACCACCCGCTCATCTGTCGTCCTCCTCTGTCCTAGTTCAACGGGCGCAACGTCGCGCCGCGGCGGACTCGCTCATGGCACCGACGGCGCCGAAGCGCGGCGAACGGTAGCACATCGGCGATGTGCTGAATAGAGGAGCGCCGGGATTCCGCTATGTCGGACTCGCGAGCGCTTAGAGCCTGTTATGAACTTTCCTCCAGTTCCCGTCACGAAAGCGTCGTTGCTTGGTAGGCATAACTCGTGTTGTTCCTACGATCGCCATTCAGTGTGATCCGGCTGGACCTCACATGGCTTCGATCGCTTCATTCTCGACGCTCTCAGCGCGTCGGGACCCTCGACACACTCGGCAGCGCTGCTCCAAGTGCATATCAGGCTCTAGTGGGCCGTCACGGCTCATACGCGGGGTAAAGGCGCTGGAGCTTGATTCGCGCGTCGGCCGTCGTGAACCGTCAGTCGACGGTCGTGCCGGCTGCGTTCCGCGTCACCTTCCAGGCCGCCACCTCGCGCTGGAGTGTCGCGCGGTCGGCTGAGCCGCCGATCCAAACATTGTCGCTGGAAGTTGACGGACGCCGCCGCCACGCCGGCCAGGCGGGCGACGGCCTGAGCGCTCACAGCCCCTTGACTTGACCGCATGTCCCCGTCTCTTTATGTTTACGGCCTGTGAGTAGAGGTCGTGGGGGTACGTATGGACGGATGCCCGCTCGGCGCGGCCGATGACTAAGGCACGGCGGCCTCGACCGTCGACCAGATCGCCGGGGGTCGGTGGACGATCTGCGCGCTCCAACGATCCGGGAGGCGTCGCGCCACCCAACGATCGCCAGCAAACCACGCAAGGTCTCCGTCACCATCGGCCGCGGTGGCTAGTCGAACTTGCCGCGTTCGTGGTGGTAATCGCGATCGGTCTGGCCGTGTGGTGGGCCTACGCCTCCCTGGGTGGGGGTGAGAACGGGAACGCCACCGGCGTCCGCCCGGTGGCTCGACTCGCTGCGCCGGATGTGCACTCGCTTCTCGTGGACCCCTCGGATCCCGATCACATCTTGTTCGGGGCCCATTCCGGCATCCAGGAAAGTCATGACGGTGGCTTCAGTTGGAAGGCAGGTACGCTCCGAAACGCCGATGCAATGAGCATGGCGGTGAGTCCTCTGGACCCGGCCACGCTCTACGTCGCTGGCCACAACCTATTCCTGGTCAGTCGTGACGGTGGCAGAATCTGGCAGCCGGTGCAGCACGACCTCCCCGGTACCGATCTTCACGCCTTCGCGCAAGATCCTACCGACCCGCGGCACCTCTATGCCCTGGTCGTCGGCGCCGGCATCATGACCTCACTCGACGGTGGGGCAACCTGGTCTCCGCTGCCGTCACAGCCCCCTGGCATTGGTGGCCAGGCAGCCCTCGTCACGGATGGCGCAGCTCTCTACGCAGCGACGGCGGGTGGGATCATGGTCAGCCGAGACCAGGGGACAACCTGGGCGTCGCTCCCGGCCCAGCCCGCGGGCAGCGTCGTGAGTCTGGCGATCGCCGCGTCCAATCCAACGACCATCTTCGCCGGCACGCAGGATGGTCTCTCACGAAGCACGGACGACGGTGCACGCTGGACGACGGTCGGGCCGCAGCATACCCCGGTCCTCGCGCTTGCCGTCGCCCCATCCAATGCCAATCGGGTGGTGGTCGTGAGTGAGAACGGCGCCGTCTACCGCAGTGACGATGGTGGCGCTTCCTGGGTCGAGCCCCGGTAACTGCGCCCAACGCCAGCAACGGTCGGGTGGATATCCAGCGGTTCAACCTCGACGGGAGTGGCCTGACCCGGATCCTAGTGGTGCGTCACGCGTCAAAGGTTGGGGAGAGGCGGAGGAGCTTGGTGCGGGCGTCGGCGGTGGTGAATTGCCAGCAGATCGAGGAGACGGCGGTGTTGCGCCGAGCCGTCCACGCGGCGACCTCACGCCGCATGCCATCACCGTCCGGCAGGCGGCGATCCAAGCACTGCCGCTGGAGCACCGCCAGATCGATCTCGGCGATGTTCAGCCAACTCCCGTGCTTGGGGGTGTGGTGGATCTCCAGCTTGTCGGCCAGGCGCTTGGCCTTGGCGGCCGGGAAGGCCGCGTAGAGGGAGGGCGGAGAGCGGGTGTTGAGCTGGTCCAGGACGAGGACGATCGTCTCCGCCTTCGGGTAACGGGCCTCAACCAGGTGCTCGACGAAGAGCGCGAAGTCGGTCCGTGCGCGCCGGTCGCTCACCGCCACCTCCCGCCAACCGCGCAGTGGCTCGGTGGCCAGGAAGCCGTTGGCGACGCCGCCCCGCACGTACTCCGGGTCATGACGGGCGACACGACCGGGCACCGGGGGGCGCGGCGGGAGGGTGTCGGCCAGGAGCTGGCGGCTGGGCTCGTCCAGGCAGACGATGGGGCGGGTGGGGTCGTAGGGGCGCTCGTACACCGACAGGACATCCTCCATGGGCCAGACGAAGGCCGGGTCGGCGGTCGGGGCCAGGCACCACTGCTCCCGCAGCCACGGATTCAGCTCGTTTTTTTGAGGGTGCGGCGCACCGTCTCGTGGGAGATGGCCTCCACCACCTCCAGCCGGACCAGCTCGTCGGCGAGCGGGCGCAGGCTCCAGCGAGCCTGCCCATCGGGCGGCGCGCCACAGGCGAGGGCGACGAGGTGGACCTCCCGGCTCCCGTCCAGGGCGCGCTCATACACCCGGTCAGGCCGCTTGCGCGCCAGCGTCGCCGCGAGGCCCTCCGCGACGAACTGGCGGCAGAGGCGCTGCACCGTGCTCGGGTGGACATCGAGGGCCGGCGATCGCGGCGTCGGCCCAGCCCGACCCGCCCTCCCCGTGGTCGGCCTTGAGCAGGATCCGGGCGCGGGTCAGCATCCGCGCCGGGGCCACGCCCGAGCCAACGAGGGTGCGCAGCTCGGCGCATTGGTCGTCGTTGAGGAACACGCGGGACGGGTACGCCACGGCGGACCTCCGGGGCGAACACGCGGGTCACCCGCCACGCCCAGGAGGACCCTTGCCACTAGCGATGCAGCCGTGACGCACCACTAGTCTTCGAGGGAAACGGTCCAAAGCTGGAACCAGTCCTCCGGCGGGTTGACGTACCCCTTGACCTTGGGCGAGAGCGCCAGTGGCGACCGATTGAAGGTAATCGGGATGTAGGCGGCATCCTCCATGACCGCGATCCGCTGCGCTTCTTGGTACAGCTCGCGGCGCTTGTCCGGGTCGGCGGTGATCGCCGCTTCGTCAAAGAGCTTGTCGACCGCGGGGTTGCTGTAGTAGCCGGAGTTGGTGCCGTTCGGCGCTTGGAACTTGGAGTGGGCGATCAACTGGAACCAGTAGTCGGCACTCATCCCCCAACCAAGCTCCAACCCGCCAAAGTCTGGCTTGAGACCGGTTCCCCAGTCGTGAAGATAGGTGACCCACTCGAACTTCTGGAGTTCGAGTTCGATCCCGATCGCCTTGTAGTCCTGCTGCATTCGAGCCACGACCTGGTCGAGGAAGCCGCCGTATTCGGCGACCATGAACGGCACCGTCACGCCATTCTCGTAGCCCGCCTTCTTGACGAGCGCCGCGGCCCGTTCCGGATCGTACTCCCAACCCTTCACGTTCGGATCGAATGCGCTGCAGCCGGGCGGGATGATCCCGTTCGCGACCGACTGACTGCCGTGGGCAAGATCGGCGACGATGCCCTCGCGGTCGAGCGCCAGATTCATCGCCTGGCGGATCTCCTTCTTCGCCGTGACCTCGTTCTTGAAGTTGAGGTACCAGTACTCGACGTACGGGCCGTCGTTCATCGAGACCGTGAACCCGGCCTCCTCCAACTCGGCGATATTGTCCGGGGGAATGAACAACCGGATGTCGGTTTCGCCCGCCTTCAGCGCTGAAATCGCCGCCTGCGGATCGGGGATGATCCGGAAGACGATTTTGTCCAGCAGGGCCTTGTCTGGTCCCCAATAGTCGGCGAAACGCTCCATCGTCGAGCTCTCGCCTTCCTTGCGCTCGACGAACTTGAAGCGGCCTGTGCCGACCGGCGCTTGGGCAAACCCCTCGTTGCCGGACTTCTTGACCGCCTCCGGTGAGACCATCAACGGTTGGCCGTAGCTCTGGTTCTGCATCCGCAGGAACTCGGCGAACGGTCGGTTCAGCGTCATCCGGATCGTGTAGGCGTCGATGATCTCCATCGACTCCAGCGGCTCGAAGGCATAGAAGGTAAAGCTGTTGGCGCGCGGATAATAAAACTCGAAGTCCTTGTCCCAGATCCGGCGGACGTTGAAGTCGACGGCGGCGGCGTTAAAGTCGGTACCGTCATGGAACTTGACGCCCTGACGCAGCGTGAAGGTGTAGATCAGTCCGTCCTCGGACACCTCCCAGCTCTCGGCCAAGCACGGTTCCAGCTTCGGGAACGTGCTTTCCAGGTCGGTCAGGTTCTCGCGAGTGAGTCCTTCGAACATCTGGAGGGTGTGCTTGTAGGTGTCCCACCCGCCGGTCGCGTGCGGATCGAAGATGTCCGGCGCCGTCGGCACGCTGACGATCAAGGTGCCGCCCGGATGCTCCTCCGCGGCGACGGCGCGAACGCCAAGGGTGGCGGCCCCGGTGACGCCGCCCAGCAGTCGCGCCGCGCCGGCGGCGACCACTCCTTTGATCGTGCTCCGCCGCGTCGCCGATTGAGCGAGCGCATCGGTGATCGCTGTCGCCGCCGCGGTGTCCCGTCGCTGGTCGTCGCTCATCGTTCGTCTCCTTATCCGCTCTACGAAGCCGTCTTTGATCGCCGCGATGCCAGTGCGCCCAGGGATGCCGAGTCGCGCCGCGTCTTAGTCCCGTCCACTCTCCTCCTTTCCCGTCGACGCCGTCATTGCTTCGCCATCGGGGATCGATCCCGGGTAGAGATGACAGGCGACCCGCTGCCCCGCACCTTGGCCGACGAGGCGGGGCTCAACCCGGCGACAAATGTCCATCACGTATGGGCATCGCGTGTGAAACCGGCACCCGCTGGGAGGCGCGATCGGGCTGGGGACGTCGCCGGCAAGCACGATCTGCTCCCGTCGCCGCCCAACCTCGGGCACGAGGACGGCGGAGACGAGGGCTTTGGTGTAGGGGTGGAGGGGGACGGCGTGCAATTGCTCGCTCGGCCCCTCCTCGACGATCTTGCCGAGGTACATCACCACCGTCGTGTCGCAGAAGTACTCGACGACGTTGAGGTTGTGGCTGACGAAGAGGTACGTCAATCCCAGGTCACGCTTGAGATCGTTGAGCAGGTTCAGGATCTGGGCCTGGACCGAAACGTCGAGCGAGGAGGTCGGCTCGTCGAGGACAACGAACGACGGATCGAGGGCGAGCGCGCGGGCGATCCCGATCCGCTGCCGCTGCCCACCGGAGAACTCGTGCGGGTACCGCGTCGCCATCTGGGCCGCGAGGCCAACACGCTCCAGCAACGCCCGAGCCCGCTGCTCCGCCTCCCGCCGGGACGCCTCGCCGTGGATCACGAGCGGGCGACCAACGATCTCGCCGGCGGATCGGCGCGGGTTGAGCGACGAGTGCGGATCCTGGAACACGATCTGCATCCGCCGCCGCAACCGGCGGACCGCGGCCGGGCTGGCGGCGGTGAGGTCTTCGCCGGCGAAGCGAATCTCCCCCGCCGTCGGCTCGACCAGCCGCAGCAGCAGACGTCCGGTAGTGCTCTTGCCGCAACCGCTCTCGCCGACCAGACCGACGGTGGTCCCCGCCGGGATGGTCAACGACACGCCATCGACGGCGCGGACGGCGGCGCCCGATCGCTTGAACAACGAGCCGCTGGCCAGGGGGAAGTGTTTGACGAGACCGCGCGCCTCAACGAGGGGCGGCGCGGGTCCGTTGCCAGCGACAACGGTTGCGGCGGCAGTCAGCGTCTCCATCTAGTCCTCATCGCTGACCGTGGGTCGGTCCTCGACCGTCGCCAGGCGCCGACCCCGCTGGCCGGGGCGCGGGATGGCGCCGAGGAGGGCGCGGGTGTACGGGTGCTCGGGGTGAGCGAGGACGCGGGCGACAGCGCCGCTCTCCACCACCCGACCGCGGAACATGACGACGACCTCGTCGCAGAGACGCGCGATCACGCCGAAATCATGGGAAATCAGGATGATCGCGCGATTGGGGTCGGTCGCGATCTGATCGAACAATTCCAGGATCTGGGCCTGGATTGTAACGTCGAGGGCGGTGGTCGGCTCGTCGGCAATGAGAAGCTCCGGGTTGCACGACAGGGCCATCGCGATCAGAACCCGTTGGCGCATGCCGCCAGAGAGTTGGTGCGGGTAGGAGACGAGCTGACGCGCGACGGCCGGGATGCCGACCTGCCGCAGGAGAGCGGCGGCCCGCTCAAGCGCCGCGGAGCGCGTCATCCTCTCGTGGACGACGAGCATGTCCCCCATCTGGCGACCGATCGTCAGCGCCGGGTTGAGAGCGGTCATCGGGTTCTGAAAGATCATCGCCATCCGCTTGCCGCGCAGGTCGCGCATCGCGGCCTCGTCGCGGCGCACGAGGTCCTCGCCATGGAACCGGATTTCGCCGGCGACGATTCGGCCGGGAGCCGGCACCAGCCGCATGATCGCGTTCGCCGTCATGCTCTTGCCCGAGCCGGACTCGCCCACGATGCCGACGACGGAGCCGCGGCGGACGCGGAAGCCGACCCCGTCGACTGCAGGCGCCGGCTGCTGGCGTGGCCGCGGAAACTCGATCCGGAGGTCCCGCACCTCCAGCAGCACCTCGCCGGCCTCCCGGCCGGTCGCCGACGGCACGGCCGCGGCGACCCGGCGGCCGGCGGTGGTGTCGGTCGCGGTCATGTCGTGCCCCGCGGGTCGAGCGCGTCGCGCAGCCCGTCGCCGACGAAGTTGAAGGCAAGGGCGACGAGGAGGATCGCCAGGCTCGGGATCAGGACGACGTGGGGGGCAACGGAAATCATCCCCTTGCCGGTGTTGACCATCGCGCCCCAGTCGGCGGTGGGCGGGTTGGCGCCGAGTCCGAAGAAGCTCAACCCGGCGGCAACCAGGATCATGAAGCCGACCAACACCGTCGCGTAGACGACCAGCGGCGAGATCACGTTCGGCAAGATCTCGTGGCGGATCAACTCAAAGTTGCCCGCCCCAGTCGCCCGCGCCGCCTCGACGAACTCCTGCTCGCGGGTGGTGACGACGGCGGTGCGCACGACGCGGGTCATGTACGGGATCAGGATGAAGCCGATGGCGACGATCTGATTCCGCGGCCCGGGGCCGAGCGCGCCGGCGATCAAGATCGCGAGGAGGACGATCGGAAAGGCGAAGAAGACGTCGAGCACCCGCATAATGACCTGATCGACGGCGCCGCCGTAGAAACCCGACGCCAGCCCGAGGACGAGCGCGACGAGGGCCGCGATCACGGTCGGCGTCACGCTGATGAAGAGGGAGAGGCGGCCACCCCAAATCAACCGGCTGAGGATGTCCCGCCCCGCTTCGTCAGTTCCAAGCAGGTGCCCATCGACGCCCGGCGCGGCGTGGCGGATCCCGGCAAACCCGAAGTCTGGATCGTCGGGGGCAACCCAAGGGGCGAACACCGCCGCCAACGTCACCACGAGGAGGATCGCCAATCCGATCACCGCCGCCTTGTCCGTGCCGAACCGGCGCCAGATGGCGGCCAGGCTCGACTCCGGCGCCAACTCGGCGACGACGTGGGTGTCGCGCGGAATCGCGAGAATCTCGTCCATCGCCTGCCCCATCCCCACCCGGCGCGTCCGGCTGCCGGCTCCCGCGGGCATCGTGCCTAACGGACCTTGCTTCGCGGATCGAGCGCAGTGTTGGCGACGTCGACCACCAGGTTGACGGCGACGAACCAGACGGCGATCACCAGCACCGACCCCTGCACGACCGCGATATCGCGTGCGCTGATCGCTTTGTACAGCGCCTCCCCCAATCCGGGCCAGGCGAAGATGTACTCGGTGAAGACGGCGCCGCCGAGGAGGAAGCCGACCTGCAACCCGGAGATGGTAATAATCGGCGGCAGCGCGTTGCGCAGCGCGTAGCGGAGAATGACGAGCCGTTCCGGCAAGCCGTTGGCCCGGGCCGCCTTAATATACTCCTGATTAAGCACGCCGACCATCGCCGAGCGGACCATGCGGGCGATGATCGCGGCCGGCGGGATGGCGGTTGTCAGCGATGGCAGGACCAGGTGACGCAGCAGATCGAGCCGCCCCCCCTCGCCGCGCAGGTCGCGCATGCCCTGGACTGGGAAGAAGTGCCACTGCACCGCGAACAGCACGATCAACCCGAGACCGACGACGAAGGTCGGGATGTTGGCGAGGACCAGCGTCAGCCCCATGACTGCCCGGTCGGTCGGCCTGTGCTGCTTCGACGCGGCGACGAGACCGGCAACGATCCCAAGCGGAAGCGCCAGAATCAACGAGCCGGTGAGGAGGATCGCGCTGTTGCGCAGCCGCTCGGCGAGGAGGTCGGTGACGGACATGTTGTTGGAGAAGGAGCGGCCGAGATCGCCCTGCAGGGCGTGACCAAGCCACTTGCCGTACTGGACGAGGATCGGCTGGTCGAGACCGAGATACCGGCGGTACTCGTCGACCGTCGCCTGGGTCGCCAACGGACCGAGCAACGCCCGCGCGACATCACCCGGAATCAGCTGCATGGCGACGAAGACGACGAACGAGACGCCGAGGAGGACCGGGATCGTGCCAACCAACCGCCGGGCGACGTACCCAATCATCGTGCCACCCTCCTCGCCATTGTTGCGGCTCAGTCCCGCTTCGGCACGCGACGCTAGAGCGCGAAGCCGTTGCGCCGGGACCGTCTCGCGCGCTACCGAAAGCAGCGGTAGTATACCGGGTGGACGGCAAACGGGGTGCCCGCCCGACACCGCCGTGGGGCCGTCGCCGATGACGTCCTCGCCATCGCCCGCGGCCGTGCCTTGCGACGATAGCGCGCGGAGCATGGCGGGCGTCGTCTCCCGTCGGTACGGGTTCACCGGAGGGTTCGTCGGATGGCAGGCGTTAACAGCGCGAACAGCATCACCGGGACGGACCTCTGTCGGCTCTCCGCGGCCGAGCTGGCAATCGCGTACCGCGCCCGCCGTGTGTCGCCGGTCGAGGTCACGGAGGCGGCGCTGACTCAGATCGAACGGGTCAATCCCAGCCTCAACGCCTTCGTCACCGTCACCGCCGACCTGGCCCGGACGATGGCACGGCGGGCGGAGGCGGCGTTCGCCTCCGGAGCGGTCCGGGGCCCGCTCGACGGCGTGCCGGTCAGTATCAAGGATCTGGTGCCGACCAAGGGCGTGCGGACGACCTCCGGCTCGCGCATCTACGCCGACCATGTGCCGGACGAGGACGCGCCGATCGTCGAGCGGTTGAAGGCGGGCGGCGCCGTAATCCTCGGCAAGACGGCAACCCCCGAGTTCGGCTGGAAATCGCCGACGACGAGCCCGCTGCTCGGGCCGACGCGCAACCCGTGGCACCCGGAGCGAACCTCGGCTGGGTCGAGCGGCGGCGCCGGGGTCGCTGTCGCGACCGGGATGGGACCAATCGCGACCGGCTCCGACGGCGGCGGCTCGATTCGGCAACCAGCCTCGTTTTGCGGCGTGGTTGGTTTCAAACCGACCTTCGGTCTCGTCCCCCATTATCCCCCCGGCAGCGTCGAGTCCTTCGGCGCAGACGGCCCGATGAGTCGCACGGTGCGCGACGCGGCGGCGCTGCTCGACCTCATGGCCGGGTACGATCCGCGCGATCCACTCTCGGCGCCGGTCCCGGCCGTCGCCTACGCCGCGGCCTGCGACGGCGGCGTCCGCAGCCTGCGGGTCGCGTGGAGTCCGGATCTCGGCTACGCCGCGGTTGACGCGGAGGTGCGCGAGATCACGGCCGCGGCTGCTCGCCGCTTCGCGGAGCTGGGATGCGAGGTGGAGGAGGCCGATCCCGGCTGGCCCGATCCCTACGAGCTATTTCACACTTTGTTTTACGGTCTCGTCGGCGGCGCGGTTGACCGCTTTTTGCCGGAGTGGCGGGGGCGCCTCGATCCGGGGTTGGAGCGGCTCGTCGAGGCGGGCAGGCGGGTGACGGCGTTCGAGGTAGCGCGGGCGAACCTGCTTCGCAACGAGCTGCGGCAGACGGCGGTCCAGTTCTTCGAGCGGTACGACCTGCTGCTGACGCCGACGATGACGCTCCCACCCTTCGCGCTTGGCATCGATTTCCCGCCGGAGGTCGACGGTCGGCCGGTGACCGGTATGCAGTGGACCGCCTTCACCTTCCCCTTCAACTTGACCGGGCAGCCGGCGGCGAGCGTTCCCGCCGGCTGGACGCGAGAAGGCTTGCCGGTTGGGCTGCAGATCGTCGCCCGGCGCTGGGAGGATGCTCTGGTCTTCCGGACCGGCGCCGCGTTCGAGGCGATTCAGCCCTGGGCGGATCGCTGGCCGCCGACGGCGTGATGGCCGACCGAGTGAGCGGAGGAAGGGGACGAGTGGCGGAGAGCGGCCTAACCGGATCCCGGACGATCGATCTCAACAGCGACCTCGGGGAGGGCTTCGGCGCCTTCCGCGTCGGCGACGACGCCGCGCTATTTCCGCTGTTCTCGAGCGCCAACGTCGCCTGCGGCTTCCACGGCGGCGACCCGCGGGTGACGGAGCGGACGGTCGCCGCCGCCAAAGTGCACGGGGTCGCGGTCGGCGCCCACCCCGGCGTCCCCGATCTCGTCCGATTCGGTCGGCGCGAGCTGGCCGCCACGCCGGACGAGGTCCGCACCGACACGCTCTATCAGATCGGCGCGCTCGACGCCTTCTTCCGCGCTGCCGTCGTCCGACTCAAACACGTCAAGGCCCACGGCGCTCTGTACAACCGCGCCGTCAAAGATCCCGACCTCGCGGCGGCGATCGCGGCTGCCGCCGCCTACGACCGCGGCCTGATCTTCCTCGCCCAGCCCGGAACCACCCTCCTCGCGGCGGCGGCGGCGGCCGGATTGCCGACGGCGCGCGAGGGGTTTGTCTACCGCGCCTACAACGACGACGGCACCCTCGTCTCGCGCCGCCTTCCTGGCGCGATCGGCGCCGAGCCGGAGATCGGCGCCGATCGCGCCCTCCGGCTCGTCGCCGAGAGCAAGCTGACGACGATCGACGGACAGGAACTGACGCTGACAATCAACTCGCTCTGCATCCACTCCGATACGCCCAGCGCGGTCGCCATGGCGCGGGCGATCCGCCGCCGCTTCGACGCCGCCGGGATCGCGGTCCGCCCCCTCCGGCCCCGATGAGCGCGGCGAACGACGGCGACGGATTGGTTTTCCGACCGCTGGCCGAATCGGGCTTGCTGGTCGAGTTCGACGACGCGATCGACCTCGCGATCACGACGCGGGTGATGGCCGTCGTCGCCGCCATCGACGCGGCGATGCTTCCTGGTCTGCTCGATGTCGTTCCGTCCTATCGGACGATCCTGCTCTCGTTCGACCCGCTCCGAACCGTCGGCGAGACGATCGCCGCCGAGGTGCGCCGGTGGGCAGTGAGGTCAGCTGCGACAGAGACGCCGCCGGCACGCGAGGTGACGATTCCTGTTGCCTACGGGGGCGAGCATGGACCGGACCTGGCCGGGGTCGCGGCACACACCGGTCTCGCCGCGGCCGACGTCATCGCCCGGCACGCGGCGGCGGACTATGTGGTCGCCTGCATGGGGTTTGCGCCCGGGTTCGCCTTCCTCGTCGGGTTACCACCGGAGCTGGCGACACCGCGGCGGTCGAACCCGCGGATCCGCGTCCCGGCCGGCTCGGTCGGGATCGGCGGGGCGCAAACTGGGGTGTACCCGTTGGCAACGCCGGGCGGGTGGCACCTGATCGGGCGGACGCCATCACGGCTATTCGATCTCGACCGGGCGGAGCCGTTCCTGCTGGGGCCGGGGGATCGGGTCCGGTTCCGGGCGATCGCCGAGGAGGAGTATGACGCGATCACGCCGGCGCCAGGGGAGCAGGATCCCGAGCTGAGCCGACGAAGCCCTCTCAAGGGGCCTGGAGCGGTGGGATTGGCGCCGGTTCCGCCGCATGCCGATGGCTGACCACTCACTGCTCGTTGTCGAGCCGGGGTTGCTGACGACGGTCCAGGATCTGGGGCGGCCGGGGGCAATGCGGTTTGGAGTGGCGCCGGGTGGGGCGCTCGACCGGGCGGCGTTGATTCTCGGCAACCGGCTGGTCGGGAATCCGGCGGGTGCGGCTGGGTTGGAAATCACCTTCCTCGGCCCGCGGCTGCGATTCGGCGCCGCGACGGTCGTCGCGCTGACGGGCGCCGACCTTGGGGCAACGCTGAATGGGGCCGCGGCACCGTGCTGGGTACCGGTAGCGGTCGCGGCCGGCGACGAGATCGGGTTCGCGCCGCCGGTGAACGCCACGGGCGCGCGGGCGTATCTCTGCGTCGCTGGGGGGATCGCCGTCGCGCCGGTGATGGGAAGCAGGAGCACCGATCTCTTCGGCGGGTTCGGCGGCTGGCGGGGTCGGGGCCTGCGGGCAGGCGACCACTTGCCGCTCGGCGAGGCAAGCGCCCCGTTAGCCGACCTCCCGCGCCGCCGCCTCGTCGCGCCGCCGCCGCGGCACGACCCCACCGATCCGGTCCGGATCGTTCTCGGACCGCAACAGGAACGCTTCACGGACGAAGGACTGGCGACCTTCCTCGGGGCCGCCTTCGCCGTCTCGGCGAAGGCCGACCGGATGGGGGTGCGACTGACGGGACCGGCGATCGCGCACCACCGCGGCGCCGACCTGATCTCGGAGGGGATCGCCCACGGCGCGGTCCAGATTCCGGGCGACGGTGCGCCGATCGTGCTGCTGACAGCGCGACAGACGGTCGGCGGCTATCCGAAGATCGCGACGGTGATCGGCGCCGATCTCGACGGACTGGGCCAGCGACGGCCCGGCGACCCGGTCCGCTTCATCGCGGTCGACGTGCCGGCGGCGCGGGCACTCACCCGCGACTATCTGGACCGGTTGGACGCCGGCGCGGTGATCGCCGCGCTACCTCCGGCCACCGGCTGGTCGCCGACGGAAGGAACTGACGCTCCAAGCGACGACGAGGGCGGAGGCGATACGGCAGGTGGCTGGGACGCGGCGGCGGTGGCGCACCTGATCGGGGCCCTGCGCGAAGCGGGGGTCAGCTACCTCCGACTGGAGGTCGCGACGGCGGGGGTCAACCTCGAATTGCGCCGCGGACCCGACGGCGAACTGGTGTCGGCGACTACCGAGGGGGCGATGGCCGCGTCGAAACCGGACCGGGACAAGGATCTCGTCACGGCGCCGGTGCTTGGCATCTTTTACCGCCGGACCGGGCCGGACCAACCGCCGCTCGCCGAGGAGGGACATCGGGTCGAGGCCGGTCAACCGCTGGGGCTGCTAGAGGTGATGAAGACCTACCACGAGGTGACATCGCCACACGCCGGGGTTCTCATCGCCTTTCTGGTCGAGGATGGGCAATTCGTGGAGTATGGCGAGCCGATCGCGCGCGTCAATGCGCGGGGTTGAGCAGGAGGACGACAGCGACAGGCCGTGTCGACTCCGTGACCAGTGACCAAGCGAGCGGTGCAACGATCGCTCTTCGGCGCGACAACGTCGAAGCCGGTCTATCGGTGCGTCAGGCATCAAACGCTGGGTAGAGGCCACGGAGCTTGGTGCGGGCGTCGGTGGTGGTGAACTGCCAGCGGATGGCCGCGGCGGCGGTGTTGCGCCGCTCGGTCCAGGCGGCGACCACCCGCTCCATCGTCTCCCGGTCGGCGAAGCGCTGGCCGAGACACTGCCGCTGCAGGACGCTCAGCTCCAGCTCCGCCATGGTGAGCCAACTCCCGTGCTTGGGGGGGTGGTGGATCTCCAGCTTGTCGGCCAGGCGCATCGCCTCGGTAGCGGGAAACGCCGCGGACAAGGAGGCGGGGGAATGGGTGTTGAGTTGGTCCAAGATGAGGACGATCTTGTCCGCGTCCGGGGAGTGGACGTCGACCAGCTCCTTGATGCAGCGGACGACGTCGAGGCGAGTCCGCTGCTGGCTAACCAGCACCGTGCGCCAGCCGCGGAGCGGCTCGATGGCGAGGAAGAGGTTCGCCACCCCGCCCCGGACATACTCTGGGTCATGACGGGCGACACGACCGGGCGCTGGAGGCTGCGGCGGGCGGGCGTCGGCGAGAAGTTGCCGGCTCGTCCCGTCCAGGCAGACAACGGGGCGCGCCGGGTCGCGGGGTCGCGGGGTCGCTCGTAGACGTCCAGCACGTCCTCCATGGGCCAGACGAAGGCCGGGTCGGCGGTTGGCGCGAGGCACCACTGCTCGCTCAGCCACGGCTTGAGGGTGTTTTTTTGAGCGCCTGCCGCACGGTCTCGTGCGAGACGGCCGCGACGACTTCCAAGCGGACCAGTTCCCCGGCGAGCAGCCGTAGCGTCCACCGCGCCTGACCGTCGGGCGGCCTCGGAGCAAGCGAGGGCCACCAAGTGGGCCTCCTGCCGCCCATCGAGCGCCCGCTTCAGAGACGCGGTCGGGCCGCTTGCGCGTGAGAGTCGCAGCCAGTCCCTCGGTCACGAACTGCCGACGAATGCGCTGTACCGTGGCCGGGTGGACGTCGAGCGCCCCGGCGACCATGGCGTCGGACCACCCCGGACCACCGTCGCCGTGGTCGGCCTTCAGCAGGATCCGGGCGCGGGTGAGCATCCGCGCCGGGGCCGTGCCCGAGCCGAGCAGGGTCCGGAGGTGCGCGCGCTGCTGCTCGATGAGGGAGACGCGGTACGGGTCCGCCATGGCGGAGCCTCCGGGGCGACACTGCGGATCATTCCGCACGTCCAGCGGGAACGAGACCACTTGCACATCACGCGTGACGCACCACTAGAGCGGGGAGGCAAAGTGGTGCCGGTCACAGGGGGGTAGCCCGCAGCGCGGGAGAAGGCACGGGCGTCGGCCGCGGTGATCGCCGCCAGCGCCTGGCCGACCGTGGCGACGACGGCGTCGAAGGAGCGCGGGCCGATCCGGCGCAGCGCCTGCTTCCCCTTAGCGAAGGCGAACTCGATTGGGTTGAAGTCGGGCGAGGAGGTCGGCAGGAAGAGGAGGCGAGCACCCACGCGCTCAAGGGCCGCCCGCGCCCGGGCTCGCTTGTGAACGCTGAGGTCATCCAGCACCACCACCTGTCCCGGGCGCAGGCAGGGCACCAGGAGCTGCTCGATAAAGGCCGCGAAGGCGGTGCGATCGACGACCCCCTCCACCACCACGCTCTCGCCGATCCCCTCGGGGGTCAGCGTGGCCAGCCAGGAGATGGCGGGGCGGTGCCCGCGCGGCACGCGGCCGACCACCCGCTGGCCGCGCGGGGCGCGTGCTTGCCGGGGTGTGAGGGTGATCGGGGGGGCGGTCTCGTCCAGAAACAGCAGATCGGCTGGATCGACGGTCCGCAGGGTCTCCCGCCATGCGGCGCGCGCGGCCTCATCAGGCTCGCGAGCGATCAAGGTCTTTTTTTGAGCGCGAAGCCGAGCTGGGCCACTTCCCGACCCATCCCCTAGCGGCTGACCCACACGCCGGTGGCCGCCACCCAGGTGGCGCAGTGCTGCGCGAGGGTCGCGTCGGGGTCGGCCGCGACCTGGGCGGCGAGGGCAGGGCGTTGCAGCGGCGCGTCTCCGTCCCGGCTCCCGCCATAATGAGCACCACCCCGACTGCTGGCGCACCGTTCGACGAGACATCGGTCGCGACGACGCTCGACGAGAGACCCGTCCGACTGGCGGCCCGTCGACGAGCAGATGTTCAGGGCGAGGGGGCGGCAGGCATCGCCTACCGCCCCCTCGCCCGGATACGCTCACTTGGCGGCTATCCCGTGGCTGCCGCTCCCCGCGACATTTTGTAGAAGGGGTACGAGCTGAGGTAGAGCGGGTTGGGGACGAACCCCTGGATGTCGTCGCGTAGCACCGTGTACCACTTGAGCTGCCCGTAATAGATTACGGGTGGATCGAGCTCAGTGAGGATCTGCTGTGCTTCTTTCATCAGCTCGTTCAACCGTGTCTCGTCGGTGTAGTTTTCAGCCTCGGCCATAATCGCTTCAAATCGGTCGTTCAACCAGTAACCGCCGTTGCTGAGGCCATCCTTCGCTTTATCGCTGAAGTTGGGCGAGAAGAGATTCCAGGGGTCGTTGTAATCGGGCCACCATCCCCAGCCACCGACAAACATCGGCCGCTCCTCGACCGGGGAATCGCCGTAGACGAGGTCAACCAGGGCCGATCGCTCCACCTCGATCAAGTCGAGCTTGAACCCCATCTCCTGCACATTCGCCTGGAAGAGCTGAGCAACGATCGATTCCACCTCGTCGCCAGACTGCACCATATAGTCGAACGTGTCGCCTTCGTTGAAACCCCCGGCGAGGATCAGCTCCTTCGCCTTCACGAGATCGGTCTGGTAGAGAAAGACCTCTGGATCATGGCCCCGGACGTTGTCCGCGAGGGGACCAGCGCGCTTGATCAGCCCCTTGTATGCGCTCCCGACGACATCGTCGTAGGGGAAAGCGTAGGAAAATCCCTGCCGGGCCTCCTTCGTCTTCAACCGGGTCGCATTCATGATCGCCCAGAAGACCGCCGTCGAGTCGTAGACCGCGACATTGATGCCGGAGGTCGAGGTCAGGGCTTCGACGTCATCAGGGGTCAGGTTGAAGGTGGTGGCGTCAGCATCTCCCCCCTCCAGGAGCTGACGGCGGGTCGCGTTCTCCGGGACGATTCGGACGACGATCTGGTCGAAGTGGTTCCCTTCCCATCCCCCGTGATAGTCGTCAAACCTCGCCATCACTACCCGTTCGGTCGGTTCATTCTCCTTGAGTTGATACGGTCCAGTCCCCGACGCATTCGTCAGGAACCACTCGTGCGCCCAGGGGTCCTCATCAGTCTTATGGGCCGCCACCGCCGTGGGGCTGACGACGAGCGGTCCGTACTCGGACGCCATCGCGGCCAGGAAGAGCGGTTGCGGGCGGCCGAGATCGAAGCGGATGGTCGTCGCGTCGACCACCGCGATCTGTTTGGGATCGGTCACGAACCGCTTGATCACGTTGACCGGTCCGGTGTTCATGAGAAGGAACCGGGTGAACGAGTCTTTGACTGCCTGAGCATCGCACATCGACCCGTCATGGAACTGTGCGTCCGCGTTGAGCGTGAAGGTGACGACCGAGCTGTCGGTGTTCGCCTCCCACGACTCCGCCAGCATCGGCTCGTAGGCGTCAGTACTGCTGCCTTTGAGCTGGATCAACATCTCGTACATCCCGAGGAAGAGCATCGCCGCGAGGTTGTCGTAGGCAGAATGGGGATCGATGTCTGGAGAGCTGCCATCCCGCAGCACGGTCAGCGTCCCACCGCCCCCCTGCAATGCCGCTCGCGCCGTTGTGCCAGGTGCGCTCGCCTCAGCTTCTGGAGCTGCCGCCATGAGACCGACGATGACCGGGCTGGCGAGGCCGAGACGCAGACCCGCCGATAGCACCTGACGTCGGTTGACACGCCCGCATCCCGCTTCTCGAACCAATTGAGCGACCCGACCATCCATGTCGATACCCTCCATACCGTGGAACAATCCATCGCCCGGTGAGCGATCCTTGGCCACATCAGGCCGCACGCCGGCCCATCACGGGATCCGACCTCGGTTCACCTTCGCGCAACGCCGGGCGGCATCATACCGTAGCGGCACGGTTTTGACGTCAACCCTGCCAGGAGCGCGGACGGGGAGGCACAGAAGGGCAGCGAGCGTCTCACATGGCTCTCGCTGCACCGGAGGTCGCATGTGCCGCAGGATCGGGCCTGGCGCCAGCTGGCGATGGGTGCACGTCAGGATTTGGTACCCCGGAAATGCTGAGCGGTGGAGGACCGGCGCGGGTGCCGACGGCCCTCGTCAACCGTTAAGGCAGAAATGCCGCGAGCTGGACCAGATGGTCCCCGGCAAGGTGTCGCTCGTAGCTCAACATCAGCAACTGCCGGAGTGTCATCTCGCCGAATGGCGTGCGACGAGACCGGCCGAGCGCCTCGGCGTCGACGCGCTGGAGCATGATCACGTTGCCAGCGTAGGCCGCCTCCAGCGCCAGGGAAAACGCTTCGATCGGCGCTGTCGCCCACTCAGCGGTCCAGTAGCTGTGATCGGTCTGCATGGGAACCATGATGTTCTCGTCGGCAAGGAAGAATGCCGAGTGCGCCGGCAGTCGTTGCCAGGCGCCAATGAGATGGGAGAGCAGATGCCGGACATCCCATCCACCGGCATCGATCGTGGCCGGCAACGGGTTCGAGAACCGGTCCAGCAGCGTGGTCGTCTGTTGCCCCGCGCGCTCCAGCGCGCCGAGGACCTCACGATCCACCGTGACCACCCGGTCGATCTGCACTACCATCGCTGCCCCGTCCCTTCCCCGCGCCAGCCACCCCACCGGTACTGTCCAGCCCGACATTAGACCTTCCAGAGTGTACGTACACTACCACGCGACGGGAGGGAGTCAAGCGGTTGCGGCGATCGTCGCAAGACGAAACGGCTCGCGGGTAGCGGTCACAGGCTGGTTCAGGAATCTGGTGCACTGGGAGGCGGCGCCCTGAAATCGTGCTACTTCTCATGGGCTGAGCATGCTTCTGGCGGGAACGACCCACCTTCTTGCCCTTGAGGACGGCCAAGGTGACATGGCGCCGCTGCGTCCGAGCCACCGGGGAACCCGTCCACCCTCAAAGGTCGCCACGGTCGCCGGAAACCACCGCGACGGGGCGGGCCCGTCATGCTGGGCGTGCCGGCCACTCCATGCCGGTCGTTGATATCCTCCCGATGGCCCCGGGAGGGCGGCGATGTGCCGCTGCGAAGGTGAGCGGCGGCAACGAGTAAGCTGCCGCCGATCCATGGCCGATGCGGCGTCGACCGTCGTTCCCAACGACACGGACGGAAGTCGGACCAGATGCGCGATGATCCGGGGCTCGACGTCAACTCGATCGCCGCTTGCCTGGCCGCTCAGTACGGCTTGAGCATATCCGCCGTCAGCTTCCTGCCGATGGGCTACGACCTGAACGCCTGGGTCTACGATGTTGTCTCCACCAATGGCACCCGCTACTTTCTCAAAATCCGGTCCAACCCTGTCCATCAGCCTGGCTTGCGCATTCCCCGGTCGCTGCTCGACCCCGGGATCCAGCATGTGCTTGCTCCACTGCCCACCCGATCAGCGCGTCTCTGATGCCCGCTCCCGCACCACGCTGGGTACAGCGCGGTGCTTTACCCGTTCGTCCAGGGCGAGAACGCGATGGTCGTCGGGCTCTCCGACAATCAGTGGAGAGCGTTCGGCGCCGCGCTGCGCGCCATCCACGCGGCTCAGCTCGACGCGCAGCTGCTCGCTTCCCTGCGAGTCGAGACCTTCGCGCTGCCGTCGGCCGAAGTTGTCCGGCGCCTGCTGACCCTACCCGAGGGCGCATGGGTGCAGAGCGCCACCGCCCAACTGTTTCTTGAGTTTTGGCGCTCGCATTCCGATTCGATTGGCAGCATGCCCACGCGGGCTGAAGGTCTGGGGACAGAACTGCGATCCAGGACTTTTGACGACGTCCTCTGCCACAGCGATATTCACGCCGCCAACATGCTCGTCGGCGAGGACGATCGAATCTGGCTTGTCGATTGGGACGGCCCGCTGCTGGCGCCGCGGGAGCGCGACCTGCGCTTCGTGATCGGATCGCGGATCGCGCGTGGTTACGCCACGGGACGAAGCCCTGTTCTTCTCAGGGTACGGAACGCACGAGATTGACCCGGTCGCACTGATCTACTACCGCTACGAGCGCATCATTGAGGATATCGGCGAGATGGGAGCAAGCATTCTCCTCGACCCGCGCCTCAGCGAGCGAGCGCGTGCGGAGGCGGCCGAGCGGGCGATGACTTCCTTCGCCCCGGGCGGGGATATCGAGCGCGCCGAGACGGTTATCCGGCAGGGGTGAATGAGGACATTCACTCGATCCGTTGTTGGGGCGGGCCAGCAATCGGGATGGCAAGGCTTCGTGTGCGGGGACGGTCAATCTTCTGCTGCGCGGACATCCAGCGCACGAAACAGAGCTCAGCCACCACCGCCGGGGCCGCGCGTGTGCCAGATATGGGCGATCACGCCGCCGGTCTCGCGCGCCACATAGCCAAGCTCCCGGCGGCTGCCCTGCCGGATCGGGCTCTCGGTCGCAATCACCGCGTAACCGGTGAAGCCAAGATCCCGGGCCATGAGTTTGACCCGGAGCAAATGGAAGCCGTCACTGACGAGGAGAATCCGGGTCACCCCTAGCGGCTGCAGAATTTCCTCCACGCCTTGCATACTCGCCCAGGAGTTCCGCCCCTGATTCTCGAGCAAAATGGCGTCTTCCGGCACTCCATGGACGACCAGATAGGCCTGGGCCGCCTCTGCCTCGGAGAATTCATCTCCGGGCGCGCGTCCACCCGTGACGACGATCAACGGCGCGTTGCCGTCCCGGTACACCTCCAACGTCCGGTCGAGACGCGCTCGAAAGACCGGACCGGGTCGGCCGTTGTACTGGGCCGTTCCCAGCACCACGATCGCCTCCGCGGGGCGCAGCTGATCGGTCCGTGCCTGGCGGTAGATCGCGACTGCCAATCCGAGCGCCAGCAGCGGCGGCGCCAGCAGCCCGAACGCGATGAAGCTCGTCAGCCATCCCCGGACCAGTTGACCGCGCCGGCCACGAGGGCGTTGGGCCACCTGATCGATCGCTGCCTCGCCGAACCGTTCCGCAATCTCTGATGCACCGCGCGACCCGGTGGCCCCCCGCCTTTGGGGGGCCACCGGTGGAATCGGGAACCGCTCGGTGTCGCTGAAACCTGACATGGGCGGATGATGACACTCGCTCCAGTCGAGTTCAAGCAGGGCCGGCCTCCGGCCAGAGGTGCCCCACCGGGAACTGACTCCTATCCGCCGCCGGGTTCCGTCTGCGCCTGCTGCGCCTCGACCGCCGGGTCGGCCTTGTCGGTCTCGTCAGGGCGCGTCCCGAGCTTCCCTTCCTCAACCAGCGTGCCAAGCACCTCGTTGATGATCCGCACGCCGAGCACCGAGGTGACATCGCCGACGTCATAGGGCGGTGAGACCTCGACCAGCTCCATCCCCGCCAGTCCTTCGCGGGTCACGACATGGAGCAACCGGAACGCCTCACGGGGGAGCAACCCTCCGGCCTCTGGCGTCCCGGTGCCGGGCGCGAACCCGGGGTCGATCGAGTCGATGTCAAAGGAGAGGAAGACCGCTTTCGCGTTCTTCCAGGCGATCTCCAGCGCCAGCTCGGCGACACGCTCCAGACCCCACCGCTCGATATCGGTGATCGTCATCACGGTCGCCTGCCGCTCCCGTGCGATCCGGACACCTTGCCGGCTCCCAGTCCAGCCACCGATACCGATCTGCACCAGATTAGTCGCCGGGGCATTCGGGATATTCGTCGCATGGAAGAACGGCGTTCCATGCATCCGCTCATCAAAGTTGTACTCGGAAAGGTCGCTGTGCCGGTCGAAGTGAATGATCCCAACGTTGCCATCGACATACGGCGCCAATCCCCGGATATCGGGATACCCAATCGAGTGGTCACCCCCGAGAATGACCGGAAAGACGCCCCGCTCATGGATGTAGGCGACCGCCTTGTCGATCTGATCGAAGCTTTTCTCGATATTGGCCGGAATAACCGAGACATCACCGACATCGACGGCGTTGATCGACTCGACCAGATCGACCCCGCGCTCGAAGTTGTAACCGCCGCTGGCCAGACCGGAGATCGCTCGCAGCGCCTGAGGACCCCACCGCGTCCCGGAGCGGAAGGTTGTGCCGCAGTCGAGCGGCACGCCGACGAAAGCGACATCCTGCCCGCCAAGCTCGCGCATGTCCTGAAGAAAGGGGCGACAGGCGAAGGTCCCGCTGTTGGAGAAGCGCCAGCCGCTCCGGTTGAACAGCGGGATCGATCGGTCACGGATGCTCTCGGCCGATGGCAGACCCCACTCCAGCTCCTGATCGCGATCAGCCTTCGAGCGCTCAGTCGGCAACTGGGCCTCGCGAGCGAGCATCCGCGTCCCATGCAGCTGTTCACGATCCATGCGCGTTCTCCTCCTTCTCATTGATGATCGTCATCAATGTCATGTCATTCACGGGCTGGCCCCGCAGCCGTGTCCCGGACAGCCATAATCTCCGCAACGGCCGCGGGATTCTCCAGCGCGGTCGTATCTCCTGCTGGCAACCCCAGATACGTCGCTCGGATCACCCGACGCATGATCTTGGCGTTCCGCGTCTTCGGTAGATCGCCGACCAGCCGCACTACGGCTGGTCGCATCGCACCTCCCAGCTGCCCGGCGATCACCTGCCTGATCTCTTCGGCAAGCTCGGGCGTCGGCACCACCTCGGGCTTGAGGGTGGCGAAGACGACGACCGCCTCGCCCTTAATCTCATGCGGCACGCCGATCGCGGCGGCCTCCTGGACCGCGGGATGGGCGACCGCCGCCGATTCTATCTCCGCCGGCCCGACCCGCTTGCCGGCGACGTTCAGGGTGTCGTCGGAACGACCCCGAATGTACCAGTACCCATCGGCGTCGACCTCGGCCCAGTCGCCATGCACCCAGACGTCCGGGAAGCGCGACCAGTAGCTGTCGAGATAGCGCTCCGGGTCCTGCCAAAACCCGTGTGTCATGCCAACCCATGGCTGACGGACCACGAGCTCGCCAACGCCCTCCCGGAGCGGCTGCCCAGAATCGTCGATCACGTCAGCATCCATTCCCGGCACCGGCCCGGTGAAGGCACAGACCTTCTGCGGCTTGATCGTGACGCAGCCGACGATGCCCCCGCCGGTCTCGGTTCCCCCGGAGTAATTGATGACCGGACACCGGCCACCGCCGATCTTATCGAAATACCAGCGCCATGGACCCGGATTCCATGTTTCCCCGGTGGAGCCAAGGATCCGCAAACTGGTGAGGTCGCGGCCTCGGGCCCATTCCTCTCCCCGCGGCATCAGAGCCCGGATCGCCGTCGGCGCGACACCGAGCACTGTCACCCCATGGTCCTCCACCAGACGCCAAAGCCGGTCCGGCTCCGGAAAGTCTGGCGTCCCTTCGAACAACAGCAACGTCGCGCCGAGCATCAGGCCGCCGCCGATCGCCCACGGCCCCATCATCCACCCGAGGTCGGTTAGCCAGAAGAGGACGTCATCGCTCTGCAAGTCGAAACAGTAGGCAAGGTCGTGGGCGGCCTTGATCGGGAATCCGGCGTGGACGTGGACGGCACCCTTCGGACGGCCTGTCGTCCCGGAGGTGTAGATGATCATATAGGGATCGTCGCCGGCGGTATCGACGGTATCGAAACGCCGGTCGGCATCATCCACCGCCTCGTGCCACCAGCTGTCCCGATCGGAATCCCACGGCACATCGTCACCGGTCCGGCGCAGGATCAGACAGCGTCGGACCGATGGCGCCAGTGTGACCGCTGCATCGGCCACCGCCTTGAGCTGGATCACCTTCCCCCGGCGCTGGAAGCCGTCGGCGGTGATCAGCACGGTCGCGTTCGCGTCGCGCAGCCGGGAGGCAACAGCCTCGGCGCCATACCCGGAAAACATCGGCAAGTAGACAGCGCCAAGCTTCCCGCAGGCGAACACCGCCATCACGGTCTCTGGCACCATCGGCAACAGGATCCCGACGTGATCCCCTTTGCCGACACCCATCGCCCGCAGCGCGTGGGCCAGACGATTCGTCTCGACCGCAAGCTCCCGGTAGCTGAGCTTCCGGACCTCGCCATCGTCTCCTTCCCAAATCACCGCCAGCTGGTTGCGGCGTGGTCCGGCTGCCTGACGATCGAGCGCATTGTCGACGTAATTGAACCGCCCACCCACGAACCAGCGGGGCCACGGTGCCCCACCGGTCAGATCGAGCACCTCACAGTATGGTTGGCGCCAGCTCAGATCGAGGTCCTGAACCACCGCGTCCCAGTACCAGCGGGGGTTGTCGGTCGTCCGCCGGAGCCACCGGTCGTAATCCGCTTCGCCATGCCGCAGCATGAAACGACGCAGCCGGCTCCGATCGAGATACTCCTTCGGTGGCGTCCAGACCACCGTATCGTCCGCGGCGGTGTCCACCGGAGCGATTTGGTCGACCATTGATCCTTCTCCGCGGACGCCACATCGTTTCAGCGGGCCTCACAGGCCGCGCCCCTCGACCTTGCCGGGGCGGACATTGTTGCCGCCACGGACAGGGTGGTCAAGCGCGACCAACATCGATCACCCCGGCACGCGGGCGCTATGCCAGAATAGAATCGTCGAAGGAGATGATTGATGCCGCGTTGGAAGTTTTGGGAGGGCCAGGAAAAGCCAGAGCGTCCGCGCCAGGAGTCGACCCATGCCGTCACGCGCATGGTCGGCCGCCTCCCCGTCGTACGCCCGGCGCCCCCAGACGCCTCGACGCGCGAGCAGCGACTGACGCAGTTGCGGACCCGGCGCGAAGGCGTCCTCTTCGACGTGACGCAGGCCGAGCTTGCGTCACGACCCGATAACCCGTGGCGGGATCGGGTGACGCTGCTCGATGAGACCCTCGCCGCGGTCGAGAGTGACCTGACCGCTCTCGAACAGAGTGAGCCACTTTCGCCCTTGCCCCTCCCGGAGACGCCGATCACCGCCGTGAACGTGACGACCGACGAGCCATCCAGTGTCGGCTTCGCGATCGACACGGAACGCTTCGAGTTCTCGGAAGAGATCGACTGGGCGGAGCGCGGTGGGGCGGTGGTTCGAGGCGATCTCCAACAACGCTCCGGCGACGTTGCCAGGCTCGTTCTGCCCAGGATACTGCCGGACCGCCGCGACGATCTGGTGCGACACCTCCGCGACAGTGTGACGGTGCTGGCGACCGACCTTCGCGATCGCGCCCTGGATGGCGACCCACTCCCCGAACATCCGGTACTCGCCGACCTCGCGCGTCCCTGCCCGGTCTGCGGGGGCTGGCGTGACTGGCGAGGAACATGCGAGGTCTGTGCCGCCCGCACCTGGAAACGGCAGCAACTCTTCGCTGAGGCGACCCGGCTCCGCGCCGAGCAGACCGGGGAGGAAGAGGAACGCCACAAGTGGGCTGAGCGCCTGCCCGTCGCCCGGCGCCGGCTGGCGGTCATCGAGCAGGAGATGGCAACCCTCGGGGACAGCTAGCGCTCGCTCTCCGTGAACAGGGTGAGAGAACCGAGAGACACCCCGATCATCGACAGTCCGAAGGACCCGTTGGCTCAGTCGCCTGGCGACGTTTCCACCTCGATGTGGAGATCAGGCGGTAAGCGTGCGGCGCCAGATGGCCGCATCCGCACCTCACGAACCAGCCGTCGTGCCCGATCGCGATTCGTCGGCGACCAGGTGCTGCCATCCCGTCGCGGCACGAACCGGATGGAATAGGTCTCGTCGTCGATGCGTTTGGTCATGACATCGATCCATCCGTGACAGAGTGCCACGTCGAGCAACGCGTCGAAGCCGACCGTTTGCTTCCCAGTGCGCTTGTTATAGATCGCGGCAATGAACTCAACATCCGTCACGCTATGAGCCGCGAGCCAGCTGTCAAAATCGACCGCCTGACGGACGAGCACCGCGCGGCTACTGTCGAGCGCCATCATGGGCGCTACGGCGACATGCGGATCGACGCCGCCTTCGTCACTGCCCGAAACAGCTGGATAAACTCCAGACCGTCCGCTGGCTGGTAGCCGATGACCCGTTCACCCGATCGCTCGACGCCCGGTACCAGCGCGGCGTGGTCGGCCCGAGACTGGTGGTCGAACTCAAGCTCGACACGGCATCCCGGCGGAAGCATCCACGGCTTCGCGTCCTTCGCGGACCGGGCGGCGCGTTCGGCGCCCTCCCGGATCCGGCGCTGCGCCTCGTCGGGATGGAGGTGAAGGGCCGCGAAGGTCGACAACCCTTCTTTGACCGCGACGCCGACGACCTGATCCCCCAGGAGCTCGCGGGTTTGGGCGACCGCTTTGTCGTCGCCGCTGATAACCGTCACCGGCACACCAAAGTGACCGGCGACCACCGCATTGACCCCGAACTCGCCGACTGACCGCCCATCGAGACGAACATCGTTCAGCCAACCGGTCCAGGTGTGGGCCAACGGAGCGGCTGGCGTGCCCGCCTTCGCGTGGTACCCGGTATAGAACAGCGCACCCACATCAGCCAGGTCAACTCCCTGGGCCATCCCCAGGGCTTTGTCACTCCCACTGATGAAGCGACAGGCCGGGTGCAACTCCTCGGGGACGAGGTTTCGCATCCCATCGTGACTGTCGTTGACGATGACCTCCGCCGCACCCCCGGCCAGCGCCCCCTCAATGGCGGCATTCACCTCTCGCGTCATCCGAACCCGAGCCCGCTCGTACTCGGTCGTCGACGACGGCTCATCACTCCCGGCGACCTCCGGCGGCATCACCTGCACCCACGACACCACACCGCAGGTGCCTTCCATGTCCGCCGAGATCACGACCTTCATCGCTGGTCCTCTCTTCCCTGCTCATACCAGATCTCCAGGTCATGTTCCCACCCCCGTAGTCGTCACCGGCAGCTCAGAGGTGACGGCGAGGCCCGTCGTCCTCGCCCATGCCTCCTGCCTCCTGCCTCAGCCGATGGCGCCGATGTCCGAGAAGCGGGAGATCACCTCCTGGGCGGCGTTATGTCCCGGTGCGCCCATCACGCATCCGCCCGGCCAGGCGCCCGCCCCGCAGAGATAGAGCCCGCCGATCGGTCCCTCGTACGAGGACGAGCCAGGGACAGGACGCATATCGAACGCCTGCTCCGGGACGAGCTCGCCCTGGAAGATATGACCGCCCGTCAGACCAAAGCGCGCCTCGATGTCCGGCGGACCAAGCACCTGCCGGGCAATCACCGCGCCCGGGATATTCGGGGCATACTCGCCGAACTCGCGAATGACGTTGTCGGCGATCTCCTCGCGTCGTTCATCCCAGGTTCCCTCCTTGAGGTGGTAGGGGAAATACTGGGTGAAGATCGAGATCGCGTGCTGACCCGGCGGCGCGACCGTGTCGTCCACCGCCGACTGCAGGTGGATGTTCATGAACGGCTTGGACGCGGGCTCCCCAGCGCGAGCCTCATCGCAGGCGCGCTGCATGTAGTCGATCGTTGGCGCGATAAAGAGTCCGCCGGTCGACCCATTCCGCTGCTCCGCCTCTTTAAGTGCCGTGAACCGGGGAAGCTCGCTGACGGCGAGGTTGATCTTCATCACCGGACTATCGATCTTAATCGCCTCGATCGCCGCCTGGTACGACGCCGGCAGCTCGCCGTCAGGCACCAGACCGAGGTAGGTCCGCTTCGGATCGGCATTGGACAGCACGACCTTCGCCGCAACTTCTTCGCCGCTCGCGAGGATGACGCCGTCGGCGCGCCCACCGCGAATCCGTACCTGGGCGACCTCCGCTTCCGTCCGGATCACCACACCCCGCTTGCGCGCGACTCGGGCCAGCGCCTGGGTCACCGCGCCCATGGCGCCGCGGACATAGGCCCACGACCCACGGTTCCCGGTCACCATCCCCATCGAGTGATACAGCTTGACGTAGCCTGTTCCCGGGTCTCGGGGACCCCGGAAAGTGCCGATCACGCCTGACGCGGCGACCACGGCTTGCAGTTGCTCGCTCTCGAAGAAGTACTCGGCGATATCGGCCGAGGATCCCAGGTAAAACTTCTGAAAAATCAGCGCGTCATCGGGGCTCGTAAACTCCGCCGCGACCTCGGCAAAGGAGGGTGGCCGCCGGAGGATGAACTTATCCATGACCCGCGAGGCGCGCTCGACGAACGCGTCGTAATGATCGTAGTTCCGGGCGTCTTTTTGGGAGAAGCGCGCGATCTCTGCCTTGCATCGCTCGGGATCGGTCCAGAAGGTCAGGGACGATCCGTCGGGAAAGGGAGCGAAGAAGCGAGGATCCCGGGGTAGGAGCTCGATCCCCTCGGCCCAGGCGCCGAGCTCGTCGAAGATCTGGCGCGGCGCGAGCGAGAGGACATACGACCCGGTCGATACCTTGAACCCGGGGATCAGCTCCTCGGTGATGGCCGCTCCGCCGACCTCGTGGTATCGCTCCAGGACACACGTCCTCAGTCCCGCACCCGCGAGGTAACAGGCGGCAACCAGTCCGTTATGACCGCCTCCGATAATCACGGCGTCGAATGCCGCGCCTTGTCCCGTCGATCGCTCGGACATCCGTCCGTATCCTCCCAGTCCCCTCTGCTCAAGCGGCCGCTATCGTAGCAGGAGAAGGTTCACTGGGGGAGAAGGTCTACCGGCCGTTGCTGGGCGTGGGCCGGGACTCCGCGGATCACGGCGGGCACAAGAACGCCGGCCCGGAAGATCCGAGCCAGCGAGTCCATGGCGATGAACCAGACGGGAGGTTAGACCTGGTTGCGACGGCGGCGGCGCTCCGCTTTTCGGTGCTTCGCTCGGGTCTCTTCCTGGACGCTGATGAACCGGAGACCGCGACGGTGCTCGCGAATGATCCCCGACCGCTCAATGCCTTTGGTGAAGCGCTTTAGCAGCCCTTCAAAGTTCTCAGAGTCTCGTAACTCGACGCGCATACAATCCCTTCACCACTCTCGACGCCGTACGGGGGCATGTTCAACCCGCAGACGCTGGAAACAACAAGCAAGCTCATCCGGATGCCATCATCAGCTCCGTTACCGGCCTGAGTATACGATAAGCGTGATGGCCTGCAAAGCGGTGGGCCGCCCTGACGCCTCGTTATGGCTTGCTATGGAAGGAAGGCTTCGTGACCGTAACATCGACCACGACGGACCGGGTGCGCGCGATCGCCGTCGTCCCCGGCCAGCCCGACAGCCTGCACCTGACGTCAATCCCCCTCCCCCTACCAGGACGCAACGAAGCGCGCGTCCGGGTACACCGGGTCGGCATCTGCGGGACCGACCGGGAGATTATCGAGGCCAAGTTCGGTTCGCCGCCGCCCGGTTCTGCCTCACTGGTGCTCGGCCACGAGGTGCTCGGCTACGTCGAGGAAACCGGTCCGGATGTCGAATCGGTCGCCGTCGGGGACCTTGTCGTTGCCACGGTCCGTCGGCCAGACGGTTGCCCGGCGTGCGAGGCCGGACAGCCCGACATGTGTGTCTGGCGGCGCTACACCGAGCGGGGCATCATCGGTGCGCACGGGTTCATGGCCGCCGCCTTTGTCGACGACGCGCGCCATCTCGTGTCGATCGCTCCGTCGTTGGAGCCGATCGCGGTCCTCCTGGAACCGCTGAGTGTCGTCGAGAAGGCTGTCCGCCAGGCCGACCTGATCCAGCGGCGGCTCAACGCCTGGAATCCGCGGACGGCTGTCGTGCTCGGCGCGGGACCGATCGGTCTCCTCGGGGCGATGCTCCTTCGGGCGCGAGGGATCGACGTCACCGTCGTCGCCCGCCGGCGGGCGCCAAATCCGGCATCATCCTTGATCGAGACGTGCGGTGGGCGCTACGCCTCGCTCAACGACGTCTCCCTCCCGGAGATCGCCGCGTCATTGCCGCCGATTGACCTGTTGCTCGAAGCGACCGGCGTCAGCACCGTCGCCTTCGATGGTCTGACCCTGCTTGCCAACAACGGGGTGATGGTGCTCCTCAGCATCACCGGCGGCCGGACAGTCGCGTCGATTCCAGTCGACAGCCTGAACCGGGAGATGGTGCTCGGAAATAAGGTCCTCGTCGGCAGCGTCAACTCGGCCCATGAGGACTTCGTGAGCGGCGTCTCGGATCTGATCCGCTTCGAGACCCTCTGGCCGGGGACCACGGCTCGCCTGATCACTCACCGCCTTCGCGCCTTTGATGACGTGACACTGATGCACGGCGCGACGAAGGACGGCATCAAGACGGTCGTCGAGTTCGCCCCTGGATGATCCCGCCACATCTCAGGGATGTTATCGCTGCCGACTGTCGGTCGTCAGCGGCCGTCGATCAACCGGGGAACGAACCACCCCGTCGAGGAAGGTGGACAAGCGATCGCGGGGGACGATCTGATTGAAGACGAGCGCTCGCTCCTCGACGATGGCCGGCTAGAACAGTGCCGCGACCTCGCGATACTTCTCCTCGGGGAGATCGACCCGCACCGGCGCGATCGCGTTCCGCCGCCGTCGTTCCTCGAAAACGACGACTGGCGGGGCGACGGGAGTGCCAAGGGCACTGGCAGCGTGCCGCCTCGCGATCTGCCGCAGCCGGTCGCTCATGCGCCGCCGGTGACTGACCGCGTCGAAGACCACTGATTCGCCAGCAGCAAAGACGGCGTCGACCTGCTGGTTAAGACGTCCGGTAGGCGACCGTGCATTCCTCGCGAGGAAGGCGCGCCCCATCTCCACCCGCGGCGCGCTCCCGGTGGACCCGAACGACCCCGACATGGACGATCCCGAACCGCTCGCTCCCCGACGGCGCCAGGGTTGATGTTCCTGAGAAGGGCAGACGGCCCATGATCAGCAGCGACTGGTGCTCCACCGTGCCGGTCCTTCACTCCAATCGCCACGACGGTCGCCCGATCAGTCCTCCGCCGGGACAGTATCGGCTCGGATGCAGCCCGGCTTGGTGCGCTGGGTGGCGGTCAGATGCTGAGGGCGAACATCAGCCATGGCAAAACGCCCCCTCGCCGGTACCGGCGAGGGGGCGTTTGCGATCGACCGGGCTAGAGGTGTGCCGCAACCGGCTCCGGGGTGGCAGCCTGCTCCGCCACGGCCGGAGCGCCACCCGGTCGCTGAATCATCCGGAAGTCGTCGGGCATCGCCGTCGCGAGGACGTCGTCCATCGTGTCGGCCAGGACGAAACGCATCTCGGTCCGCAGCTCCTCCGGCATCTCGTCCAGATCAGCCTCGTTGCGACGCGGCAAGACAAAGGTGTCGATGCCGGACCGCCGAGCGGCCAGCGCCTTCATCTTGATGCCGCCCACCGGAAGCACCTGACCGCGCAGGGTGATCTCGCCGGTCATCGCCACGTTATCCCGAACCGAGACACCACTCAACAACGACACCAGCGCCGTCGTCATCGCGGTTCCCGCGGACGGTCCGTCCTTTGGTATCGCGCCCGCCGGGACGTGGATGTGGATGTCCGACTCCTGATAGAACGCCGGGTCGATGTTCAAGTCCTTCGCACGCGATCGGACGAACGAGAGGGCCGCCGTCGCCGACTCACGCATGACGTCGCCGAGTTGCCCCGTCACCGTCAGCGACCCCTTGCCGGCCATCCGCGTCGCCTCGATGAACATGATGTCGCCGCCGACGCTGGTGACGCCGACTCCGATGGAGACACCTGGCTGCTCGGTGCGCTGGACTCGCTCCTCATAGAAGAAGCGAGGGCGACCCAGAAACTCGCGAATCTCGGCGGCGCCGATGATCGGGCTGACCTCCTGCCCTTCCGCCACCCGGGTCGCGATCTTCCGGCAGACGCTGCCGATCTCCCGCTCCAGGTTTCGAACGCCTGCCTCCCGGGTGTAGTGCTGGATCACCGCCATCAGGCCGTCGTCGTTCCAGGTATAGGTCGCCTTCGGCAGCCCATGGGCCGTCAGCTGCTTGGGCACGAGGAACCGCTGACCGATCTTGAGCTTGTCCTCGTCGGTATAGCCGCTCAGCTCGATGATCTCCATCCGGTCCCGCAACGGCGCCGGAATGGTATCGAGCAGGTTGGCGGTCGCGATAAACATCACCTTCGACAGGTCAAACTCAACATCCAGGTAGTGATCCCGGAACGTCCCGTTCTGCTCCGGGTCGAGCACTTCCAGCAGCGCGGACGAGGGATCACCACGCCAATCGTTGCCGAGCTTATCGACCTCGTCAAGGACGAAGACCGGGTCGTTCGTCCCCACTCGTCGGATCGCCTGAATAATGCGGCCTGGCAGCGCCCCAACGTAGGTGCGCCGGTGTCCCCGGATCTCAGCCTCATCGCGCACACCGCCAAGCGACATGCGCGTCAGCTCCCGATTGAGCGCACGGGCGATCGACTGGGCCAGGCTCGTCTTGCCGACGCCAGGAGGTCCGACAAAGCAGAGGATCGGCTCCCGTCCCGGCACCGCCGCCTCTGCGTCAGCACCCTCCGCGATTGCCAGATCTCGCTTCAGCTTTCGAACCGCGAGGTACTCCAGGATGCGGTCCTTGATCTTCTCAAGATCGTAGTGATCCTCGTCGAGAATCTGCCGGGCGCGCGGGACATCGATCTCGCCCTCGGTGCTGATGTTCCATGGAAGCGTCGTCAGCCAATCGAGATAGGTCTTGATCACCCCGTACTCGGCTGCTGCTGGTGGCAGCTTGCTCAGACGGTCGAGCTCCCGTCTCGCTTCCTTGGCCGCTTCTTCCGGCATCCCGGTGTCATCGATCTTCGCCCGTAGTTCGGCGATCTCGGCCTCGGCCTCACTCCCCTCGCCGAGCTCCTTCTGGATCGCCTTGAGCTGCTCGCGGAGGTAGTACTCGCGCTGGCTCTTGCCGAGCTCCTCCTGAACGTCGGTCTGGATCTTCTTCCCCAGCTCCAGGACGTCGAGCTCCTTGGAGATGAACGCGTTGAGGTCTGTCAGCTTCTCGCGAATGCTGTCGAGTTCAAGCAGGCGTTGTCGCTCGTCAGGGTCCATCCGCAGATTCGTCGCGACGAGGTACACCAGATGTCGCGGCTCGTCGACATTCAGCGCCGCGGTGACAAGCTCGTCGGGCAGATGGGCGACCAGCGACACCAGCCGCTGGAAGAGATCCAGCGTATTCCGCGTCAGCGCCTCCACCTCGACCGACTCTTCGACCTCCTCAGGCGCCCGCTCGATGCGGGCGGTGAGAAACGGCTCCTCGGAGACGAAGTCGAGGAGACGGACCCGCTCCATCCCCTGCACCGCGAGGCGGACACTTCCGTCCGGAACCCGCATCATCTGATGAATGGTCGCGAGGGTGCCGACGCGATGGACATCCTCAGGCCCGGCACCTTCAAGCTCGGCGTCGTGCTGCATCACGAGCACGACCGTGCGCGTGCCGCTCATCACCTCGTCGATCAGACGGAGCGAGCGCGGCTGAGCTGCCGCCAGGGGCACGACGGTGAGTGGGAAGACAACCGTCCCACGGAGCGGCAGTACCGGCAGCACCTCGATGGCCGGCGGTGTTTCGCCCTCCTCCGCCGTCTCGTCATCGGTCGGCTCGACGATGGCTGGCGGCTCCTCAACCGACGGCGCAGCTGCCGTTGATTCGTCCCGCTCGTCGGTCTGGTCTGTAGTTGGTTGTTCAGCCGCTGGCTGAGTCTGATTCTTCGGTGTCATCAGTTATCGTGCTCCCTCCCCCCGCGCGTCTTCAGGCACCGCTCGACGCGCGACAATTGTCCGCGCGGCCGCTCGGGGAAGGCGAATGCGAAGGAATCCGTTCTGGTACTCCGCTTCCGTCTGGTCAGAATCAACCGGAAACGGGATATAAACATCAGCGCCAAAGCCACCGTACGGGATGCGTGCCTCGTGGTAGCAGCCCTTCTCCGGCGAGCGGGTATCGGGCCGCTCGCCGCGAATGACGAGCACGTCGCCATCGACAATCACCTGCAGCAGGCGCTCGTCCATACCGGCAATCTCCGCGCAGACGACCAACGCTTCCCGTGTCTCATACACCTCGAGCGCGGGACGCCAGAGACCACGACTGCCGGGACCAGAGGCTGGCCGTGCCGGCATCAACGTCCGAAAGACGGCCTCCATCTCCTGTTGCACCCGATCCGTGTCGCGGGGACGGGTACGACGAACTACGAACATTCTCACTCCTGGCGGGATATCCGCGGGACTTTCGTCATCAGCGCGGGCGACCGCTTCGATCGCCCCGGTTCGCCAGGACCCCGCGTGGGGGTTCCAGGCATCTCCGACTGGTTGGCATTATACACGGTTGGGCAAAAGGTTGCTACGGTTCGTGCAGACTTCCAGCGAGAATGGAATCGCTCGCCTCCTCCCGGCTCCCACCATCCTGCCGGTAGGTCAACCACGAATAATCGCGCAGCCCGTGATCAGGCGTCGCTTCAGGAGATGACTGCGGCGCTCATGCAGAGCTTCGCAGTCGCGTTACCAGGCACTGCACCGGCGCCGCGGTCACGGAGTGAGCGGCGGTCAATCGCCCCATTCGTGGCATGCGCGACACCGGGATTCGGCCACGCCGCGGGATGCATTCGCCACCGGGAGCGTCGTTCCGGCAACTGGCTGGATGCCGTCTGGGTGCAGCTACCCGCGCCGGACTAACCGGTCAGCTGGAGGATGGCGATGCTGCTCAGGCCCCAGGCAACGATTGCCAGCAGGAGGGGCCGATCGGCGAAGAGTAACGCCTCGGGAGTCCCGCTCAGCTCGTCGCGATGAATCAAGAAGAGATACCGGAAGACCGCATAGGCGACGAATGGAATCGTCAGCATCATCGCGTGGTTTCGAGGCACGTTTGACGCGTCGAACGTGTAGATCGAATACGCCATCACCGTCGCCGAGGCGACCGTACCAATCAATTGATCGAGGAACACCAACGAATATCCGCTCAGACTCTTTCGTCGATCGGTCACGTGCCCGAGTGCCACCAACTCGTGTCGCCGCTTACCAAACCCAATGAAGAGCGCCAGCAACATGGTGCAGACAAGCAACCACGGCGAGATGGTGACCGTGAGGGCAACTGCCCCTCCCGCGGCCCGCAACACAAATCCGGCGGCGATCGCGAAGACATCGAGAATGATGAACTGTTTCAGCCCCAGAGAGTAAAGCACCATCAGGGCCACGTACCCGGCGGATACCGCCAGAAACGGTGGCCGGACAATCCATGCCGTGGCCAACCCGACCATAAACAACAGGACGGCTACGGCAATAGCGGATCGCGGGTGCAGCTCGCCGGCGGCGATCGGTCGGTAGCGTTTGGTCGGGTGAAGCCGATCGCTCGCCGCGTCGCGAACGTCATTGATGAGATACACTCCGCTGCTCAGCGCGCAGAAGACGAGGACCGCGACCAGCGCGCGGATGACGGCGTCCGGCTCCAACAGCTTCCGGTCAAAGACGAGCGCCGCGAGAACAACCGCGTTTTTCGTCCACTGCAACGGCCGCATGGCCCGCACGATTGCTGGTAACGTCCGCTCAGCAGGCGTGCGCCGTGCCGCGAGACGTTCTGGGCGACGCGATCCTGAACCAACCGGTGACAACGGAGCCGTCAGGGAGTCGATCGGCCGGGGGCCCGCGCTGCCGGGCGACCGTGACTCCGCCGCGTCATTCATGGACCAGCGCGTCCTCCTGGAACTGCCCGGCGGCATTCCACAGCATCCAGCCCCCAGCACCGAGCGCTTCAGTGGAGTCGATCTGCGCCCGGACCTCCGCTGGACCATAGGCGGAGAAGCCGTCCAACGGCTGGGTGAAGTCCTGAAGCCAGGGTCGCATTTTCTTCATGCTGCCCGGCACCAGTGTCTCTGCCTGCTGCAGGGTATAGGTCACCGTCTCGCCGGGGAAGTCATTGGGATGCCCGGGAACCGGGATATTGCCCTCACTGAAGTGGGAGGGATAGACCATCAGGCAAATGTAGTCGGCGAGCGGCACGAGATCCTGCAGCGCCTGACCGATCCCCTGATCGTCACCATAGAGGGCGACGATGGCGAACAGATCGACCGCAAATCGCGTACCGGTCCCCTGCAGGGCGTCGTGGCCGGTCTTGACCGCCCCCGTAATGGCGGCGCGCCGGTTTTGCTCCGAATAGTCCCGTCCAAAGTCAGTCGTCGTCAGATCGCCATCGGATGGGAAGCGGATGTAGTCGTATTGCACCTCGTCAAAGCCGAGCTGCGACAGCTCCACTGCCAGATCGGCGTTAGCTTGCCAGAGCTCCTCGTCAAAGGCATTAACCCACGCCGCCCCGTTCATGTCGCGCCAGAGCTTATCCGACCCTTCGATCTTGACCGCGAGGTCGGGTCGACTTTCGGCCACCAACGGGTCCTTAAACACCACCATCCGGGCGATCGCATAGATCCCATGCTGCTTCAAGGTCGCAATGACTTCGGCGGGGTCGTAGGCAGGAACGACCATGCCTTCCACCTCACGAAAGAAGGGAACCTGCGTATCGTAATCAATCGTATCCTGCTTGACGTCGAGCACGATCGCGTTGATCTCGGTCTCATCGGCCAGGCGGATCAATGCACCAAACCGCTCCGGATCGGTGATGGTGCTGGTGTTGGCGTAGACCGCCTTGATCTCCTGCCGCTCCAGCGTCACGTTCGCGGGTTTCCCCGCCGCAACCGCTACCGTGGCGCTCGCATAACCGGGCGCGGAGATCTGAAGCTCGCCAACGTCGGTCGCACCACCGAGGCGGTACGCGCCGTCTTGGTCGGTCGCCGCCGCGCGACCACCGGGGACGGCCACCGTCGCTCCGGCAATCGGTGCGCCCGCCACATCGGTCACACGGCCCGTCACCACCGACACCGTCATCGCGAACTCGACGGGCGCCCCATCCTTGCTCGCAACCTGAGCGGTGCCGTATTCGCCAGCATCGATCGTGACCGTCGCGCCGTCGGGAACCTCGACCAATTGAAATCGCCCATCCGCCGCTGTCCTCGACACCGGTCCGTGGCCAGCTCGGCTGATCCACTGCACGGTCGCCCCGGCGATCGGTGCACCGCTGGCCCGGTCCTTCGCGGACCCACCAATCGTGGTTGACCGCAGCGCAACATGCTGGCTGCGAGCACTGTCGCGACTGATCTCACCATACACCGGTTCGTATCCCGTCAGCCCGACCGTCAGCAGACCGGGTGTCGCGGGGAACGCGAGCGCAACAACGCCGTCGGCGTCAGCGACCAGCGAACGACCGGCAAGGGAAACCGTGGCCCCCGCAAGCGCCTGCCCGCGACGGTCGGACACCCGAAGGGTGATGGAATCACTGGCCGATGCCTGATGGTAGACGACGGTCGCGGCCAGCAGAACGCAGGGGATACAGAAAAGGAGCAGGCTCGCACGCCACGAGAGAGAGGTCCACTGCCGGGTCGGCGCCGACCGTCTGGTCGCCACGGCTCGGCGACGCGTGAGGTGCCGGGCGGCAGGTCGCCACGCGCGAGATTCGGATGTCGGTCGTCCCTGCATCGAGGGAACCAGCCTCCCCACCCGCGACTCGGGGGACCCTGCAACGTCGCCCGCGAGCGCGTGCCTCGTTGACAGGTGCACTCGTTTCGTCAACGAAAATCGAGTGTAGCACACTGCCTCCAGTGCTCTAGGGGTTGTTTGACACCTCCTACGGCGCGCCTACATAATCGACTGGAGTTCGTAGCGATTTTCACAATCCGCCCCGACCACTGCCCGCTCCCTCGTCAAGCGGTCGCTACCAGGCAGGATCCGACGCGTGAAGTTACACACTCGAGACATCTTCGAGACGATGCGCGCGGACCTGCTGTTGGTCGAAGCTCGCGTGGAGCTGGCGGCTACCGTCGATTATCCCGTAGCGTCGACGGTCGTCCGCGACCTGGTGCAGGCGGGAGGAAAGCGTCTTCGTCCCCTCTTGCTGCTCCTGGCGGGGCGAGCGTTCCGCTATGACCTCGATCAGCTGGTGACAGCGGCCGCAGGCATTGAGCTTCTCCACACCGCTTCCCTGGTGCATGATGACACCGTCGACCGCGCCTCGCTGCGACGCGGCAAGCCGACGCTCAATTCGATGCTGGGATCAGGTGCGGTCATTCTGGTCGGTGATTACCTCTTCGCGCAGTCGGCAATGCTCGCGGCAGCAACCATGAACCCCAGGGTCGTCGGTGTTTTTGCATCGACGCTTGCCGATATCTGCGATGGTCAGCTGCGCGAGATGTTCGACGCTCACCATATCCACCAGTCCCGCGCCGACTACGAGCGGCGTATCTTCGGGAAGACCGCCTCCCTCTTTGCCGGCTCGGCAGAGATG
>JAABUR0100000702.1_pt1 | contig 68097 bp, 64 predicted proteins | sample 5560091 | NCBI WGS metagenome assembly JAABUR01 (sample SAMN10711879, study PRJNA513375) | rock metagenome | isolation source: Antarctica rocks | place: Antarctica: Victoria Land, University Valley sud
CCGCCCCGAAGAGGCGGCCATAGAGACATGAGCGTTGCTCCCAACCCGCGACACCCGAGGAGGCCTTCAACGATCTGGCCCACCGTTACTTGACAAGCCGGCCCTTCTTCATAGAGACGAGAAGCGGCTTTAGGTTGCGTCGGCTTCAATCTGCACGGCGAGCTGATCGATCCAGTCCGGCCACTCCTCCTGCCCGACGTGATAGCCGACCAGGTCGGCTACGGTCGCGTTGAGCGGCCAGCCCACAATCCAAGCGCTCGGCTCGCCCTCAAGTTCCAGCTCCCAGCTTCCGTCGCTTAGGCGTCCATGCACCAGGAGGACTCGCCCGTCTGGCAGCCGGTGGCGCTGCATGTGGCGACTCTACGAGAGTGTCGTTTTGGACGAAGAGCGGAGCTATGGCCGCCAGCGAGACGGGTGCCGGACAGCCTGCCTGAGGAGGTCTCGGGTCAGCGAGGGCGCGGGCCCGCGGGGGCGGGGCGCCGCCTCCATCCGGCGGCCACGGCGATCGCTTGTGGCCTGCCGAGGGCTCGGCATGGCCGCCTACCTGAGTGTCGGCGGCACCCCGCCCCCGCGGGCCCTCGATCGCCCGGCATCAGATCGGCGAGGCGGCCGGTCGAGAAGGAGGGAAGGTCGGTCGGTCATTTTCGCTAGGGGGATAGGAGATAGGGGCGGGTATCCGCGTCACCTGGCTGTACCGCGAGCATTTACTCAGGCGCTACTAGCTGCGCCAGCACGACCCGTCCAAAGCGGACGTCTTGGCTACGTGAGTGTCTTTAGTCGCGTCCTGATGTTCGCCTGCTCGGCTTCAGTGAGCGGCAGGTCGGGGACGCGCTCAAGGAGCGTGCCGAGATCCACGATGCCGGCGGCGAGCCCCGCGCGAGCGAAATCCCAGTCGCGTTCGCGGTTTGCCGCGCATTTGGAGAGGACGAGGTCGTGCGGCTCCGGGCAGTGGGCCCTGACCCGTTGATTGCTTCCGACTCGACCTGCGACCTCAACGACCAATCGGCGCTCCTCCCAGCCAGCCGGCGCGAGGGCGGTCTCCGGGCCGACTCCGTGAGCGTAGTAGCCGAAAGTCCCGTGGAACGGTGATCCGTCTCCTAGGGCGCCGTCGATCTCGATCGCCCGCTCCGGGCTCTCCTTGGGATAGACGTCAGCTTCCATTGACCGCAACATTGCCTCGGGGGCCTCGGGCTCGGCGCCGAGGATCGCCTGGCTGCCGATGACGACGATGTCGTCCTCGCCGACCACGCTGGCGGCGGCACGGATGACGTGGTCAAACTGCGTGCGATCCATCAGCCGGCGGCCTCAAGTAGGCGCCGACGCTCACGGTCGCTGAGGACGCCGGCGAACGGCGAGTTCTGCCGTAGGTCGTGGCCCCGCCGGCTCTCCTCAGTGATCGCCTCCTTGATCACCGGGATCGACTCGGAGAGCAGCTCGAGCCACTGCTCGCCATACCGTGGATCGAGAAGGCCTTCCTGGAGCCACTTGAACGTCCGGTGGCGAGCCTCCTCGACACGCTTCTTCGTGAGGCGCCCGGCGACCGCGCGGTGGTAGGCGAGGCTGCGGCGCTCGGCGCGCTGATGGCCGACGCTCCCGTCGTCCTTCGGCACGTAGCGATAAGTGCGCATCCGCTCAGCCCGCTCCCGGTCCTCCTTCAGGACCGGCTCCAAGTGATGCCGCCGCCTGTCGCCGCGAGCGCGCCCCTCTTCGACGCGCTCGTTCAACTCCAGGAGAGCCCCGACCGGCACCTGCACATGCCCATCGAGCGTCGGCACGAGAGGAAGGTCTCCATGCTCGATCCAGCGATTTAGCGCTGTGTGACTGACTCCGAGGAGGCGGGCAGCAGCGCGCCGCGAGACGGTCTCACCGAGCTCGCTCTCGAGGTCCGCGCGGACGGCTGCGAGGTCCGGGTCACTCCGCAGTCGCTCCTGGAGCCGCCGGAGCCGCGCGATGTTCTGCAACAGCCGCTGGGTGCGTTCACTGCTCTTCATGGCTCCAGGATAGCGCAAAGTTACCAAAAAACCGAAGAAATGGCAACTTTGAAATGACTTTATTCATCTATAAATGGCTTATTAGAGCGTCAAACACATCGTTGATCTAATTCATTCAGGCAGTCTCGCTGGCGCGAAGGAGCCGCCCCTGAGTGCACTACCTGCCGCCCCTTGGGCCCACGTCGGGGGCCGGCTCGGCGGCCGCCGCCTCGGCGGCGATCCGGTAGCGCTCCGCGGTCCTGCGCCGGCCCGGGATCGCGATCGGCGCGCGCTCGCGGATTTCGGCCAGGAGCCGCACCGACAGCTCCCCGGGCTCTTCGGCGGGATCGGTCTGACCGCTCTGGGGGGCGAAGAACTCGACCCGGATCCGAGGGCGCTTTGGGAACCGCACGATGTCCACCGTGCCGGTGACGGTCGCGCAGACGAGCCGGGCCTCGGGGACCGCGAGCGCGAGGCGCCCGATCCCGCTGCGCGCCCGCAGGGTCAGGCCGCGCGAGATCGTCCCCTCCGGGAACACGCCGATGCAGGCCCCGGCTCGGAGGTGGTCGATCGCGGCGTCGAGCGCCCCGGCGTCGGCAGCCCCCCGCTTGATCGGCACCTGCCCCATCCCGTTCAGGATCGGCGCGAGCGGCTTGACGTCCCAGAGGCTCGCCTTGGCGAGGGCCTGGATCTGGCGGCGAGGCAAACCGGCTACCCCGACCGCGACCGGATCCCAATGGCTGTCGTGGTTGCCGACCAGCAGCACCGGCCCACCTGGCGGCAGGTGCTCGAGCCCAGCTACCTCGAGCCGCCCCCAGCCCCGGACGAGCGGCGAGCAGGCCGCCAGCGCGGTTCGGTACGTACGGGAGATCGGTTCCGTCGCTGCCGGCTCTGCGCTCATGGAGCGGATTTCTAGCTGGCTGGAGGCCCCCCGTGCCCGGGCGGCGTTGCCTCAGCGCTCGGGGCGTTGCGTCCGGAAGGGCCCGCGGACCTCGTATGTGATTCCGGAGCCGAAGCCGCGCTGCGATGAGAAGTACATCCGCTTGCCGGAGGGGTCGAAGCAGACGCCCGTCACCTCCGATGCCGCGTCGGTGCTCGGGTCGCCGTGCTGGGGGCCGGTCATCTTGAGAAACCGGTTGACCCGGCGGCGCCTGCTGGTGATGATCGCGATGTCGTAGGCATCGGGGTCGCCGTTGTCCTCGCAGACGAAGATGTCGCCCGAGCGCGAGACGGTGATGTTGTCGACGTCGGTCAGCAGCGGGAAGGCCAGCAGCTCGGGGTCGTAGATCGCCTTCATCCGCCCCTTGCGGATGTTGTAGCGCCAGATCCTTCCGTCGCTCGTGGTCGCGAGGTAGACGTTGCCCCGGTCGTACCAGATGCCCTCACCCCGCCTGAACTGGGTCGCACCCTTGACCTGCTTCCGCGTCGGGGTGGTTGCGGCGGAGGGATCCGGGACCTTCACCCACCGGACGGTGCGATCCGAGCGCAGCTTGGCGATCTCCAGCAACCCACTGGAGAGGTCGCCCTTGCGCTTGGGGGTGAAGCGGTAGAAGCCCCCCTCTCCGTCGTCCTCACTCAGGTAGGCGTGTCCGCGCTTGGGATCGACGCAGGCCGCCTCGTGATTGAAGATGCCCATGGCCGGGTGGGCGACGGCCTTGCTGCGGCCACGTGGATCGCACTCCCAGACGAGGCCGGCCTCGGTCTCCTCGCAGGAGAGCCAGGTGCCCCATGGGGTTGGCCCCCCGGCGCAGTTGCTGCTCGTTCCCTCGAGGATCCGGTAGGCGTCGACGATCCGGCCGTTGCGGTTGAAGCGGATCGCGCTCGCGCCTCCCTCGCCGGGGTTGCCGATGTCGAGCGGGAGGTGGACGGGGGTCGGGACCTCGCTGTTCGTGCAGAGGATCCAGCCGCCGTCGCGGGTCCTGAAGGTCGACTGGCCGTCGGGGAAGATCGGCCAGACGTACGCCGTTCCCGGCACGGGCTGGCCGGAGCGAGCGAGCACGCGGCTGGAGAACCCCTTGGGAAGCCGCAGGCCGTTCGCGTCCGGAGCCAGCGGGTTCCCGTAGGGGCGGCGGCCGCGCACTGCGGGCGCGGCGAACGCCTCCTCGTAGAAGGAGGGGCCGAAGGCCACGGCCCCCGCTGCGACCAGCCCCGTTTTCATCAGCTCCCGCCTGCGCACCCCCTCGAGGGTGACAGCTCGGCGGCCGCTGCGTGTTATTCCGGCGTTACTTCCCCTTGGCCGGGATCAGCTCGTTCTCCTCGAGGTAGTCGAGGATCTGCTGAGCGCTCTCCGTCGGAGTCTTGCCCTCCGTGTCGACCGTGATCTCGGGGTTCTCGGGGGCCTCGTAGGGATCGGAGACGCCGGTGAACTCGGGGATCTCGCCCGAGCGGGCCTTCGCGTAGAGCCCCTTGACGTCGCGCTCCTCGCAGGCCTCGAGCGAGGTCGCGATGAAGGCCTCGACGAATTCACCGTGGCCGGCATGCAACCGGCGGGCCGCCTCGCGGGTCTCGCGGTAGGGCGAGATCGCGGCGGTGATCACGGGCACGCCGTTGCGCGAGAGGAGGTCGGCGACGAAGGCGATCCGCCCGATGTTGGTGTCGCGGTCCTCCTTCGAGAACCCGAGGCCCTTCGAGAGGTTCTCGCGGACGATGTCGCCGTCGAGCACCTCGAGCGGGATCCCCCGGTCGGAGAACTCGTTGATCAGCACCTCGGTGATCGTCGACTTGCCGGCTCCGGAGAGGCCGGTCATCCAGAGGGTGAAGCCCTTGTGGTCTGACATGGGAAGCGTTGTCTCCTGTTCTTTCGCTGCTGCTTGCTGCTTGCTAGTGCTTGTAGGCGTCGATCAGGATCGCGGCGACCTCGTGCCGGGTGAACTCGGGCGGCGGCTCCTCGCCGTTCTCCAGCATCTCGCGGACCTTCGTCCCGGAGAGGAAGAGGCGATCGTCGGGAGTGTGCGGGCAGGTCTTGTGCGATCCCAGGCCCTCGCACTTGTAGCACCAGAAGGTGTGCTCGAACATCAGCGGCTCGATACCGAGCTTGTCGACGTCGATCTCGTCGAAGATCGCCTGAGCGTCGTAGGTGCCGTAGTAGTCGCCGACGCCCGCGTGATCGCGGCCGACGATGAAGTGCGTGGCCCCGTAGTTGCGGCGGACGAGCGCGTGGAAGATCGCCTCGCGCGGGCCCGCGTAGCGCATCGCCGCCGGGTTGACCCCGAGCACCACGCGGTCGTGCGGATAGTAGTTCTCCATCAGGACCTCGTAGCACTTCATCCGCACGTCGGCCGGGATGTCGCCCTTCTTGGTCTCGCCGATCAGCGGATGGAGGAAGAGCCCGTCGCAGACCTCGAGCGCGGCCTTCGTCAGGTACTCGTGTGCGCGGTGGATCGGGTTGCGCGTCTGGAAGGCGACGATCCGCTTCCAGCCGCGGTCGGCGAACTCCTTGCGCGACTCCTCGGGGGTGAAGTAGCGGCGCATGAACGCCTCCTCGTGATCGGGCGCCGCGTCGGCCTCGATCTCGCCGGCGATGCAGCGGCTCCCCTCCTGGCGAGTCGCCGCGACGCCGGGATGAGCGTCGTCGGTGGTCCGGTAGACGTGCTCCGCCTCGAGTTCGACGTCCTTCTCGTAGACCTCGGAGACCCGAATCCGCCCGAGCTTCTTCCCGTTGTCGGCGGAGAGCTCGATCACGTCGCCCTCGCTCGCATCGACGTCGGTGGCGAGGGTGACCGGGATCGGCCAGACCTCGCTGCCGTCGGCGAGCGTCATGCTCTCGACGCTCGAGCGCCAGTCGTCGGAGCCCATGAACCCCTTCAGCGGCGCGAAGCCGCCGTTGGCGAGCAGCTCGAAGTCAGCGGTCTGGCGGGAGGAAAGGGTCAGGGACTTGTCGCTCATGGGTTCGTTCAGGCTCCTGGTCTAGGGGGATCTGGGGTCGGGTTATTCGGGACGGGGGAGGCGCTACCCGAGGGGCAGCTTCCCCCTACCCGTGCAGCCCGCACTCGGTCTTGTGGGCGTCTGCCCACCGACCGGAGCGGGAGTGGCCGTCGGACCCCGGCGAGCGGGTGCAGTGCGTGCATCCGATCGACGGAAAGCCAGCGTCATGAAGTGGGTTGTAGGGGACTTGATGCTCATTGATGTGGTCCCAGACGTCGGCTTCGGTCCAGTCGGCGAGCGGATTCAGCTTCCAGAGCCCGAACCGCTTGTCCCATCCGAACTTCGCGGCCCCGGCCCTCGTCCTCGAGTCCTCTCGCCGGATGCCCGAGACCCAGCAATCGATCCCGCTCAGCGCCTCGCGCATCGGCTCGACCTTTCGGATCCCGCAGCAGGCGTCAGGTTGGCGGGCCCACAGGCTATCGCCGTAGAGCGTCGCCTGCTCGGCGAGGCTGATCCCGGAGTAGCGCTCGAAGTCGATCCCGTAGCGCGCGGCGAGGGCGTCGCGGGTGGCGTAGGTCTCCTCGAAGAGCACGTCGGTGTCGAGGTAGAAGAACTTCGCGTCGGGCGCGATCCGGCTGGCGATGTCGACGGTGACCGAAGAGGTCTTCTGAAACGAGCAGGCGAAGCGGAGCCGCGGATGAAACGTCTCGATCGCCCAGGCGATCGCCTCGGAGGCGCTCAGCCCCTCGAGCTCGGCGGCGACCTCGCGAGGGTCGATGGCATCCCCGCCGACCGTGGTCTGCGCCGATGCCTGCGAGGCCGGCTCCGCCGGATGCGGCACCCGCTCGACCCCGATGGTCGGCAGGACCGGGCTGCGCACGGCAGGAGCCAAGGTCAGTCCCGATCTCGGTTCATGATTTCCCGTCCCGCAACACCCAACGGTCCGGCGAGACCGGACGCGAAGCGGAGGATCTCGCCGGAGTCATCTGAGCACCCAACGGTCCGGCGGAAGCGGACGCGAAGCGGAGCATTCCGCCGGGGTGGTCCTAGATCGCGCATTCGCCCTCGCCGCGCTCGACCTTGTAGGGATCGCGGCGGCTCCAGTCGATGAACTGGAGCATGTTCTCGAGCCCGAACTCGGCCGGCAGGGCGAGGTCGCGGACCTCGTCCTCGAAGCGCGAGGTGCCCACCCGCGCGGCGTAGGCGTTGAACACTTCGCCCTCCTCCCGCTCGGCCTCGTACATCCGCAGCCACCGCTCGACCGCATCGGGTACGCGCTTTGCGGGCAGCCGCACCTTGAGCCTGCCGCCGTAGACAACCTGGTCGCCGGGGGTCTCGCCGCCGACGTGGGCGATGTAGGCGGGCATCGTGCGCCCGCCGACCTTGATCGAGGCCCCGTAGAAGCCGATCGTGCCGATGTGGTGCTGGCCGCAACCGTTCGGGCAGCCGCTCATCTTCAGGTGGATCCCGCGCGTCAGCGGATCGGTGATTCCCATCGACTCGACCCGCTCCTGCAGGGCGCGGTTGAGCCCCATGGAGGCGGTGATGCCGAGCTTGCAGGAGTCGGTGCCGGGGCAGGAGACGACGTCGGTGATCGTGTCCACGCCGGCGTCGGCGAGGCCGAGGTCCCGCAGGGCCGCGTAGACGTCGTAGACCGACTCGTCGCGGACCCAGCGCAGGACCAGGTTCTGGTCGATCGTCGTGCGGGCTTTGCCGCCGCAGAAGTCGCGCATGATCCGCCCGAGGCCGCGAAGCTGCTCGGGAGAGAGATCGCCGCGCGTGACCTTGACGTGGATCGAGGAGAACCCGTCCTGGCGCTGCGCCTCCACGCCATCGGCGACGAACGCCTCGAACTGCGAGTGGTCGCCGTTCGGCGAGCCGGCGGCAGCGGCGGGCTCGGGTGCGGCGCCCTCCTCGTCGAGCTCGGGCAGCAGGGGCCCGATCGAGAAGTCGCGCTCGTCCACCCAGTCGCCCTCGAGCTCCCGGTCGACCATCTCGCGGAAGGCGTCGATGCCGATCTTGTCGACGAGCACCTTGATCCGGGCGCGGGCGCGGTTGACCCGCAGCCAGTCCTGTCGGTCGAAGATCCGCAGCGCGGCCTCGGTCACCTTGAGGTACTCGCCGTCGTCGGCGGCGACGAACTCGTAGAGGGTGGGCGCGACCCGGGGCATGATCGACGTGCCGCCGCCGACCCGGATCTCGAAGCCCTTCACCCCGTCCTTGATCCGGGGCAGGAAGCCGACGTCGTGGATTCCGGTGATCGCCCGGTCGGCGTCGGAGGAGGAGAACGCCGTCTTCACCTTGCGCGGCATGAGCTGGGTCGTCGGGTGACGGACGAAGTAGCGCACGTAGGCGATCGCGTAATCGGTTGGGTCGAAGAGCTCGTCGGCCGCGATGCCCGCCCACGGATCGCCGGTGACGTTGCGCATCGTGTTGCCGCAGCCCTCGCGGCTCGAGAGGCCGACGTCGGAGATCTCGCGGATCAGCTTCGCCGCGTCGGGGAGGGGGACGTGATGCAGCTGGATGTTCTGCCGCGTCGTGATGTGGCCCTTGTTGAGCGGCACGTACTTCTCGACGACGTCGGCGAAGGCATCCATCTGGTCGGGCGTGATCCCACCGAGCGGCAGCTTCACGCGGATCATCTGGACGTCCGGCTGGCGCTGTCCGTAGACGCCCTGCTTGAGCCGGAAGCCGATGAACTCGTTCTCCTCGGTCTGCCCGTCGAGGAACTTGCCGGCCTCGTGGTCGAAGTCGTCGAACTCGTCGGCCAGGATCGGGATCACGTGGCCCGGGACGTTCTCGTAGACCTCGGGGTTCTCGCGGGAGCCGAGCGGACCCTTCCCCTTCTGGGGCTTGGCGAGATCCTGGTCGAGGTCGGCCTCGGTGGCCTTGGGCTTCGCCGGGGCGGAGGTCGGCTCCATCTGTCGTGTCTCCTGGGTGGCTCGCGGGTGGGCCGGATCCGGCCTGGAGAGGGAAACTAGCAAATCCCGATTGGGAATAGGGTATTTAGGCGCGGGCGGGGGTTTCGGACCGATCTTTCGCTCGAAGCCAGGTGCTCCGCCCATCCGGGCGGTCGTCTGGGATCGGCTAGTCGATGTCGGCGGTCTCGACGAGGAAGGCGATGCGCACGTGGGCGCGATACTCGTCGAGGTTCTCGCCGCGCAGACCGGTGCTGACGATGTCGACCGCGCGGATGTTGCGCAGCTTCTTCTGCGCGCTCTTCAGGGCCTGGCGCGCCGCGTCGTCGCTTGACTCCTTCGAGCTGCCGACCAGCTCGATGATCTTCACTACGGCCATCTCTTCGTCTCCTCGGGCGGGGTGGGCGGAGAGGCAGTTGTATCCGGCGCCCGGGGAGGGCGTCGAGCTGCGCTCAGCCGCGGCCCTGCCCGTGGCGCTCGCCCCAGGTCCGCGGCTCGCCCCAGGGCGAGGCGAAGCCCTCCTTCGAGCGCACGCCCTCGAGCAGCGCCGCCCGCTGCCAGGGGTTGACGCGAGCGCGCGCCTGGGGGGCGGGGGCGGTGTCGGCGAGGAACTGCTCGACGGCGGCGACCACCGCCGCGGCCTCGCGGGGCTGGGCCGGGCCGAGCATCTCGATCCTGGGCCGCGGGGGCCGTCGATCACCGTTCCTGGACACGCCCGCAACGCTACCTGCGGGACCCGATGAGCGCCGGACCGAGCTCGCCGTCGTCAGGAGCGGCGGGCGATCTCGCCGGCCGGCTGTTTCAATCGCTCCGTGGTCCCCGTGATCGGCAGAGAGGCGGTGCTTGGGGCGGTCGACGCCGCCGAGGCGATCGAGCGCACCCGCGAAGCGTTCGTCCGCCACGCGCGCGGGGAGTGGGAGATGCCCCCGAAGCTCTACGTCGACTCTCCCCCGAACGGCGACTTCCGGGCGATGCCGGCGCGGGGAGGCGACTACGCGATCCTCAAGTGGGTCACTTCGTTCCCACGCAACCCCGCCCGTGGCCTGCCGGTGGTGACCGGCGCCCTGCTGCTCTCCTCGGCGGAGACCGGCGAGCTGCTCGCGATCCTCGACTGCGCCGCGGTCACCTCGCTGCGGACCGGCGCCGCCGCGGCGCTCTCCGCGCAGGTGCTGGCGTCCGCCGCCGCCCGGAGCGTCGGGGTCGTGGGCTGCGGCGTCAACGGCTCGTGGGCGGGCCGCTGCCTCGCCGCGGTCGGCTACTCCGAGGGCGTCTGCGCCGATCTGCGTCCCGTGGCGGCGGCGGACCTGGCGGCGGAGCTCGGCTGGCGGGCGGGCGCGGTCGAGCAGGCTCTGGGTTGCGACGTCGTCGTCACGGTCACGCCCGGCGATCGAGCGGTGATCGAAGCCTCCGACCTCCGTCCCGGCCAGCACCTCGCCCTGCTGGGCGCCGACGGGCATGGCAAGGCGGAGATGACCGAGGCCGCGGTTGCCCGCTGCCGGCTCTTCTGCGACGAGTGGGCGCAGGCGTCGACCGGGGGCGAGCTCGCCGGCGCGGTCGCGAGCGGACGGGTAAGGCGCGAGGACGTCACCGACCTCGGGGCCGTGCTCCTCGGCGAGGCGCCAGGGCGCACCGACGAGTCCGACGTGACCCTCTTCGACTCCACCGGGCTCGCGATCCAAGACCTCGGGATCGCGATCGCCGCCTACGAGGCGTGGGAGCGGGGCAAGGTCGACGCGATCCAGGCGCCGCTCTAGCGGATTGGCGGTGGCCGCCCGGAAGTCTTGGTGGGGCGATCGCAACCAGTCGCGGCGGTATCGGCTCGGTAGAGGGCGGCCCCGTCCTCAGCGCAGGCCGGCTTGCTTCGCCAGCCAGCCTAGGGCGCGCTTGGCGTTCGCCGTGTAGACGCCGGGACCGTCGCCGTAGCCGACGTGGCCGCCGTCGACGACGACGCTGCGCACCTGTTCGTCGCGGCGGTCCCACATTCGGGTCTCGCGGTTCAGATATGGGGAGTCGAGCTCTGGTGTCATCGCGAAGATGGGCTCCTCGCTCGGGTACGCGGCAGGAGAGCTCGCGCGCAGCAGCGGCCGGTCCGCCTGGATCAGGGCGCTGTAATTGGTCGAGTCCGGGGTGTGGGCGATGAAATCGACCAGGTCGGCGATCGGCGAGTAAGTTGCGGCACCGCGGATCAGACCTCGTTCCGCGAGCAGTGCCGCAAGCGTCCCTCCGGCGGATTCCCCGTAGGCGTAGACCTTCCTTCCGCCGCGCCCGGCGCGTCGGGCGACCTTCTTCACGTGGGCCACAGCCGCCTGCAGGTCACCCAGCGGATACTCGACCACGGCAGTCTCGAACCCGGCCTCGTCAGCGATCGTCATGGCCTCGGACATCGAGCTCTCGTCCTCGAGGAGAAAGCCGCCCGCATGCAGGAGGAGGACCAGCGGAGCGCCTTCGTCCCGGGGGTCCGCCAGGATCGGGTCGCCGTTACGAGCCCCGCCCTCGTCACTCCCTTCGAAGGCGCCGAGAAGCAGCGCGACCGCCCCTCCCAACACGATCACGGCGATCGCCGCCGCTGCTGCCCAGGGTGCTCGAACTCGGGGCATCGATCTGACGAGCCGCCTAAAGCGGGATGTTGCCGTGCTTGCGCTGCGGCTGTGCAACCCGCTTTGTCTGCAGCGTGCGCAGCGCCCGGATCAGCTTCGGCCGGGTCTCCCGTGGCTCGATCACGTCGTCGATATAGCCGCGCTCCGCGGCCGAGTAGGGGTTGGCGAAGCGCGCCTTGTAATCGTCCATCAACTTCTGGCGGCGCTCCTGGGGAGTCGGCGACTGCGCCAGGTCCTTGCGGTAGATGATGTTGACCGCGCCCTCGGGCCCCATCACGGCCACCTCCGCCGTCGGCCAGGCGAAGTTGAAGTCGGCGAGCATGTGCTTGGAGTTCATGACGTCGTAGGCGCCGCCGTACGCCTTGCGGGTGATGACGGTCAGCTTCGGCACGGTCGCCTCGGTGAACGCGTAGAGGAGCTTGGCCCCGTGGCGGATGATCCCGTTCCACTCCTGCGAGGTGCCGGGCATGAAGCCGGGCACATCGGTGAAGGTGACGAGGGGCACGTTGAAGGCGTCGCAGGTGCGCACGAAGCGCGCCGCCTTCTCCGAGGACTCGATGTCGAGCACGCCCGCGAGGTGGGCCGGCTGATTGCCGACGATCCCGACCGGGAAGCCGTCGAGGCGGGAGAAGCCGCAGATGATGTTCTTCGCGAAGTGCTCGTGGACCTCGAAGAAGTCCCCGTCGTCGACGATCAACGAGATCACGTTGCGCATGTCGTAGGGCTTCTGCGGATCGGCGGGGACGATCCCGTCGAGCCCCTCGTCCATGCGCTCGGGATCGTCGTAGGGCTCGACCCGCGGCGGCATCTCGAGGTTGTTCGAGGGCAGGAAGCCCGTCAGGTAGCGGACGTCCTCGAGGCAGCTCTCCTCGCCCTCGGCGGCGAAGTGCGCGACCCCCGACTTGGTGTTGTGGGTCATCGCTCCCCCGAGCTCCTCGAACTCGACCTCCTCGCCCGTGACCGTCCTGATCACGTCGGGGCCCGTGATGAACATGTGCGAGGTCTCCTTGACCATGAAGATGAAGTCCGTCATCGCCGGGGAGTACACGGCGCCGCCCGCGCAGGGGCCCATGATCACGCTGATCTGGGGGATGACCCCGGAGCACTGGACGTTGCGGACGAAGACGTCGCCGTAGCCGCCTAGGGAGACCACCCCCTCCTGGATCCGCGCTCCGCCGGAGTCGTTGATCCCGATCACCGGGGCCCCGACCCGGGCGGCCATGTCCATGACCTTGACCATCTTCTCGGCCATCACCTCGCCGAGCGAGCCCCCGAAGACTGTGAAGTCCTGCGAGAACACGAACACCGTGCGCCCGTCGATCTGCCCGTAGCCGGTGACGACCGCGTCGCCCCAGGGCCGGTTCTTCTGCATCTCGAAGTCCGTGGTCCGGTGGCGGACGAACGTGTCGAGCTCCTCGAAGGTCCCCGGATCGAGCAGCTTCTCGATCCGCTCGCGGGCGGTCATCTTGCCCTTGGCGTGCTGCTTCTCCACGGCCGCCTCGGAGGCGGAGTTGATCGCGGCCTCGCGCAGCTCGCGCAGGTAGCTGAGCTTCTCCTCGAAGGTCTGGGGGCTGCGCGCGCGCATCGGCGCGCCAGTCTATTGCCGCCGTTGCAATCGCCCGCAACGTGCGGGGGTCTTCGTCCGCGGTGCTCAAGGCGATGGGCAACGCATCCGATGGCGACCCCGGGGGATATGGGGATCGACATGGTTTCTGAGCAGGTGATGGACACCAGGGCGCGGTTTCGGCAGGAGGTCAGGACCGCCACCCGGGCGACGGGGATCAGCGCCGGAGCGATCGCCACCGTCGGCTTTCCGGCCTGGACCGCCTTCGACTATCTCGTCGCGCCCTCGAGCGCCGACGCCTTTCTCGACCTGAGGCTGCTGCTCACGGTCCCGATCGCGGCGCTCTGGTTCGCGCTGATCTTCAGCCCGGCGGGCAGGCGCCATCCCGAGATCCTGTTGCTCGGGATCATGCTCGCGGTCTCGGTTGGGATCTCCTTGATGATCGGCCGGGTCGAGAGCCACCAGGAGGCCTACGCGCTCGGCATGTCGCTGACCCTCTACGCGGGCGCGATCCTCCTGATCTGGCCCCCCGCCTACATGGCGGCGCTCTGCGGGCTCAGCCTCACCGTGCTGACGGGCGTCCTGCTGCTCTCCGATCCCGTCGAGACCGACGCGGTGGCGACCGTCTACTTCTACCTCGTCACCGCGGCCGCGATCAGCTTCCTCGGCCAGCTCCACCGCCAGCGCGCGGCCTGGAGCGAGTTCGAGAGCAGGGCGGCTCTCGAGCGTGAGCAGCAGCGCTCGCGGGAGCTGGTCGCCGAGCTCGACCGCCAGAGTCACGAGGACTCGTTGACGGGCCTCGCCAACCGACGCGCGTGGGACGAGGCCCTGGAGCGTGAGTGCGCCCGCAGCGCCCGCGACGGCTCCTCCCTGGCCGTCCTGCTCTGTGACCTCGACGGCCTCAAGGAGATCAACGACCACCTCGGCCATCCCGTGGGCGACGTCGTCCTCAAGACCGTCGGCAAGCTGCTGCGCTCCCGCTCCCGCGATGCCGACCTCGTCGCCCGGATCGGCGGCGACGAGTTCGGGGTGCTCTCCGCGGGCACCGACCTCGGCGGCGCTACCGAGCTCGCCGAGCAGCTCCGCCGCCTGGTCGAGGAGGAGGCGACGCCGGCGGCGGGGATCGGTGGGGTGTCGGTCTCGATCGGGGTCGCCGACTGGGAGGGTCCCGACGACTCGGCCGAGACCGTGATGCTGCGGGCGGATCGCCGCCTCTACACGGCGAAGGCGACCCGCAACGTGATCTGCGCCGGCGACCCGCCGCCCCTGCGCTGAGCGGAGCCAGACGGTCCGCCCGGGCAAGCGAAGCCGCCTCGCATCATCACCGGGTACGGTGTGAGCCGCAGGGTCACGAGGGCGAGGAAACGGAGAGCATGAGGGCCACGCGGGTTCTAGTCGCCGGATTGATGCTGGCCCTTTCGGCCGGACTGGCGACCGAAGCGGCGGCGGCGCAGCAGCCGAAGCTCAAGGTTCGGGTTCTGTCGAACCGTCCCGATCTCATCTCGGCAGGCGACGCCCTGGTCGCAGTCAAGCTCCCCAAGGGCGTCAGGGCGCTGAGCGTTCGCGTGAGGGCCGGCAAGCGCAACGTCACCGGGTCTTTCTCGAAACGCACCAACGGTCGCTTCGAGGGCCTCGTCAAGAACCTCCCGAGGGGGAAAACCGTGGTCAGGGCCAAGGTCAGGGCCAAGGCGCAGACGAGCGCACGGAGGGGCCGGGTCAAGCTGCATAACCACCCCAATGGGGGACCGGACTTCTCGGGCCCGCAGCTACAGCCCTGGGTGTGTCAGGAGACGGCCGTCGACAAGAAATGCAACCAGCCTGTCGAGTACGAGTTCGAGTACATGAGCACGGCGGGGGGCTTCAAGCCCTACGACCCCGACAACCCACCTTCTGACGTGGCAAGCACCACGACTGACAACGGCAAGACCGTGCCATTCATCATCCGCACGGAGACTGGCTACCAGGACCGCGACCAGTACAAGATCACGGTCCTCTACAACCCCGAGAAGGGTTGGCACCCGTGGCGCTCGCAGCCGCAGTTCAACCACAAGCTTCTGATCACGCACGGAGCCTCATGCGGGATTGACCACCAGGTCGGAGAGGCGCCGAGCACGACGTCCGACACCGTGGGAGTGCCGGGCCTCCCCGGTGGTGGCAGCAGCCCGACGACCGCGCTCGGCCTCGGCTTCGCCGTGATGTCGACCGCGCTCGACAACGCCGGGCACAACTGCAACATGGTCACCGAGGCCGAGTCGCTGGTGATGGCAAAGGAGCGCCTCGTCGAGCAATATGGCGAGCTGCGCTACACGATCGGCACGGGCTGCTCAGGCGGCTCGCTCGCCCAGCAGCAGATCGCCAACGCCTATCCCGGCATCTACCAGGGGATCCTGCCGCAATGCTCGTTCCCGGATGCTTGGACGACCGGCAATCAGCTCATCGATTACCACCTGACGCGCGAGTACTTCGAGAAACCCGGCAAGTGGGCGCCCGGGGTGGTCTGGGACCCGGCCTCGATCGCCGCAGTCCAGGGCCACCCGAATTACGTCAATTCGATCGTCCTCGACGAGCTCTACTTCACGGTGCTTGGCGACCCCTCGAACCCGTGCGCGGGGGTCAGCGACGAGGAGCGCTACTCGGCCTCCAACCCGGACGGGGTCCGCTGCACCCTGGCCGACGTGATGATCAACGTCTTTGGGCCGCGCCCCTCCGACGGGTTCGCGGGACGGCCGCTGGACAACGTCGGAGTCCAATACGGCCTCGGCGCGCTCAAGGCGGGGAAGATCTCCAAGCAGCAGTTCATCGACCTCAACGTGAAGGTCGGCGGCGGCGACATCGATGCGAAGCCGACTCCGGAGCGCACCGCGGCGGACGAGCCCGCGTTGCGCAACGCCAACCGCAGCGGCTCGATCAACGACGCATCGAACCTCGACCAGGTCGCGATCATCGACCTGCGAGGCTCCGACGACGGGGCCTTCCACGACGCCTACCGCACGTTCGCAACTCGCGCAAGGCTCGACCGCGAGCACGGCACCCACGCCAATCAGGTGATCTGGCAGGGGCCGGCGCCGCTGATCGGCGGAACGGACTTCACGACGAAGGGCCTGCTTGCGATGGACCGCTGGCTCTCGGCAGTCGAGAAGGACAAGCGAGGCGTCGGGGTCGCTAGGAAGATCCGCGAGGACAAGCCCGCCGACATCGTCGACCACTGCGAAACGGCAGCCGGGGTCAGCCAGCCCGGGACCGACTGCCCGGCGATCGTTCGCGTCTACTCCACTCCTCGCATGGTCGCCGGCGACTCGATCGCCACCGACACCAACAAGTGCCGGCTCAAGCCGCTGGACCCGGCCGGCTACGGCAGCACGACTTTCACTCCGGCAGAGCTCAACAAGCTTCGGGCGGTGTTCCCCAACGGCGTCTGCGATTACTCGAAGCCGGCCGTCGACTCGGCCACGCCGACGCTGCCGTGGATGAGCTACAACCGGGTGGTCGGCGGCAAGCCCCTGCCGGGCCGCAAGGTCACGGCCGGGTGGACCTCCCGCGCGTTCCGGTCGGTCCGCGGGCCGAAGGCGGCACGGCGGGAGGCCAAGCGGGCGCTCGCCGGGCGGTAGCGAAGGTCTAACCGTGACCCGGCAAGGCGGCTAGTGGGCCTTCCAGAAACGTTCCACCCGTAACCCATCCTCAAGCCACCCGCTTGCGCCGCTCGATCTCGGTCAGGCGACGATCGCGGTGGGGGCCCGTTGCGGTAGGAGATGTGGGCGGCCATCGCCCGACTGAGCTGCTCCCAGCTCTCGTAGTCGGCGTTCTTGACCACGAACTCCCCGAGTCCCCAGAAGTGGCACTCGATCCTGTTCAGGTAGCTGGCGTAGGTCGGGGTCGCAACAAGCTCCATGTTCGCCGCCTCGGCCCAGGCCCGGACCTTCGGGGTCCAATGGCAGGAGAGGTTGTCCTGGATCAGATAGATCCGCAGCCGGGGGTCGAAGCGCATCCGGATCTGGCTGAAGAAGCCGATCACCTCGCGCTCGCCCTTGCGCGGGCGCAGCCGCCCGTGCAGGTAGTCGCGATGGACGTCGAAGGCGCCGTAGAGGTAGCGGACCCCGCCCTTTCGGTTGTAGGTGGCGCGGAGCCGCTCGGCCATGCCCTCCGGCGCCCAGCCTGAGCCCTGGTGGGGGATCAGCTGGATCGGTCCCATCTCGTCGAAGCAGACGACCACCCCATCGGCCGGTGGCTCTCTGTAGAGGGCGAGCACCCGCTCGGCCCGCTCCTTGAAGAGCGGATCGGGGCTCCACTTCCACGAGCGCGTGCGCTAGTGGGAGAGGCCGGCCCTTCGCAGGAGCTGGCGCAGCGCCTCCGGGCAGAGCTCGATCTCCGACTCGAGCCCGGCCAGATGCGCGCTCAGCCTCGGCAGCGACCAGCGGGTCAGCGGCACGCCCTGGGTGTCGGGGCGGGCGCGAGCGCGACGACACGGTCGCGCTCGGCGGGCGTGGTCTTCGGTGGGCGCCCGCCCCGGTAGTCAGGGTCGAGTGAGTCGAAGCCCTTCTCGTTGAAGGCGTGGATCACCTTGCGGACGTGGGAGTCGTCGGTGCGGACCAGATCGGCAATCTGCGGTGCCGGCATGCCGGTTGCCGAGGCCAGCAGGATCATCGCCCGCTCTCGCCCGCATTGATGCTTGGCTCGCCGCGAGATCGACTTCAGCCTCTGGCCTTCATCGGGAGCAAGCTCGCGGACGAACACCTCCGGGGGGACGCATGGCCACCTCCTTGGTTGCGGTCATGCCTCCTTTCGACGCGCGGAGGGAGTTTCCGGTCGAACGTTTATGGAAGGTCCACTAGCCGGATCGGCGACCGAGACCGCGATGGGCGTACATGGGCGAGCTGCTCGCGCCGGCGGACCCGCTCGGTCCCGTGATTGCTGGACGGGCGGAGGAGCTAGTCGGGGGCCCCAGACATGATCGCCGCAGCCACGGCCCTGCTCGTAGACGATCTTCGCGAGGCTCTCGATTGCAGGACCGGGTGAGGGCAGATGCATTCATCCCTCCACGAGCGTCTACTTCGAGGTCGATCCCGGCGCGCACGCCCTGGGCTGTGCTTTACTGCATAATGAATAGCGGTTCAGTTTATGGCGTACCGCGAGACAGAGCGCACCGTGGCCAAACGCGAGAACACCCGCGAGGGCATCGTCGGGGCTGCGTTCGACCTCGTTGCGAGCGATGGCTACCGCGCGGTCTCGATGGCGGGGGTTGCCGAGTGCGCCGGGATCGCGGTCGGCAGCGTCTACAACTACTTCCCGTCGAAGGCGGAGTTGTTAGCAGAGGTGTTCCGCCGCGCGTCCGGCCATGAGCTCGCGATAACGCGGGCGGCGGCTGCAGAGAACGGCACGGCCCGAGAGCGGCTAGTGGCCACGATCGCCACATTCACCCAGCGCTCGCTGCGCGGACGGCGCCTGGCGTGGGCGCTCCTTGCGGAGCCGGTCGACCAGCTGGTGGAAGTCGAGCGGCTCGCGTTCCGCCGCGCCTACCGAGACATCTTCGTCCGGATCGTCGAGGACGGGATCTCCGCCAGTGAGCTTCCCGACCAGGACGTCGAGCTGACGGCCGCGGCAATGGTTGGAGCCATCAGCGAGGCGCTGGTCGGCCCGCTGTCGCCGATCGCGGCGGTAAACGACCCCGACGATGTCGTGAAGGCGCTCCTGCCGGTTTGCCTACGTGCGGTCGGGGCGACCGTCGAAGCAACAGGGGAACTGGCGCTCCCGCGCCGGCAGGAAGGAGTGTCATGAGCCGCTATCCCCTCGACCCGCTGCCGTTCGGCTGGTTCCACACGGCGTTCTGCGAGGACCTCCAGCCGGGGGACGTCAAGCCGCTTCACATGCACGATCGCCACTTCGTGCTGTGGCGCGACGAGGAGGGAGAGCCGCACGTGATGAACGCGTACTGCGCCCACCTCGGAGCTCATCTCGGCTACGGCGGACGGGTCGAAGGCCGCAGCATACGCTGCCCCTTCCATGCTTGGAGGTACGACGGCACCGGGCAGTGCGTGGAGATCCCGTACGTGGAGAAGGCGCACCGGCTCGCTGCCGTCGCCGCGCATCCGGTCGTCGAGCGCAACGGCATGATCTGGATGTGGTGGCACCCCGCCGCCGAGGCGCCGAAGTGGGAGGTGCCCGAGGTGCCCGAGTGGAGCGATCCGGGCTGGACGAGCGAGTACGTGCGTCAGCACTGGCCGATCCGCACCAAGTGGCGGGAAGTGGCCGAGAACGGCATCGACCTCACGCACTTCCACTACCTACACGGGGTCGCGACGATTCCGGAGCTCGAGTTCGGCGACTACGACGACCACGTCTGGCACTCAAACTCGGTCCATCAAGTGAACACGCCGCTGGGCCGCCGGCGCGGCAACTTCGAGGTGAAGCTTCACGGCCCGGGCTTCGCGTGGCTGCGGTTCGGCATCGAGGACATCGTCGAGATCTTGTTCGTGATCACGATCACCCCGATCGACCGCGAGCATGTGGACAATCGCTTCAGCTTCCTCGCCAGGCATCCGGTGCGCGATGACGTGCCCGACATGGCCCCGTCGCTGATCCAGGAGGTAATCGACCAGGTTACCGACGACGTACCAATCTGGGAAAACAAGATCATCAAGGATCCGCCGCTGCTCGCGCGCGGCGACGGCCCGATAGTGAAGTTCCGCGAGTGGGCGACGCAATTCTCTGCCACCGGCGCCGGGCGTCGCGGGGCCGAACCCGCTGCGGCGCAGCCGCCGGCGTCGGCTCCGGTCGCGAGCTAGGGTTTGGCGGCTTCCCCTCATCCCGATGCGGTATTCCTCCCTACGGGGGACGCCCAGTTCACGCCAACCGCGCTCGCGCGCGGGCCGTGGGACCCGAACGCGCAGCACGGCGGCGCCCCGGCCGCGCTGCTGGCGAGCCTGATCGAGCGCGAGGTGGCGCCGCAGTCCGTGGTGCGCGTGACCGTCGAGTTGCTGAAGCCGGTGCCCCTCGTCCCGCTAACCGTGAGCACCACGGGCCGGGCCGGGCGGACGGCCGGCCGCTGGGAGGCCACGTTGAGCGCCGATGGGGGGCTCGTTGCGCGCGCGCACGCGCTGAGTGCACGCACGGGCGAGCTCGGCGCCGCATCTCTGGACGGTGCTGCGGACGCGAGCGACGGAGGGCTCCCCTGGCCCGACGACGGCGCGCCGCTGCGCATCCCGGGCATGCCCGAGCAGCGGTCCTTCTACTACACCGCGATGGAGGCACGGCTCGCGACCGGAAGCGTGACCGATCCCGGGCCTGCGGCCGTCTGGTTCCGGCTACGCGTCCCGCTCGTCGAAGGCGACCAGCAGTCGCCCTTGGCCCGTGCTGTGGCGGCCGCCGACTTCGCTAGCGGCACGAGTTGGGTCCTTCCGTTCGGGCGCTTCCTATACCTGAACGCGGACCTCACGGTCTACCTCCACCGCATGCCGGTCGGCGATTGGATTGGCGTGGACGCGCGAACGCGGATCGCGCCCCACGGAGTCGGCGTGGCCGAGAGCCGGCTCTATGACCGCGATGGCCCGATCGGCACCGCGCATCAAGCCCTCGTAGTGAGCGCTCCGGCGCTCGCGACGTCAACCCCTGAAGCTCAGGTTGCCAGCTGATGGCCGTGCCGCCGCTCACTTCCTCCTCGTCGACGCATGAGGCCAACAACCAGCCGCCACCACGCGCGGAGGTCGACGAGTACGGCACGAACCTGCCGCTCGAAGAGGCTGTTGCACGCCATGGGGCGGACTGGGCCACGGAGAATCTGCACGAGATCGGCCGCCTCGTCGGCACCGGCCTCTTCCGCCGCCAGTCGGCGGAGGCGGAGGCGAACCCCCCTCGGCTGGTGACCTACGACGCCTACGGCAACCGACTCGACGAGGTCGAGTACCACCCGAGCTACCACGAGGTGATGCGCGCGTCCGTGAAGCACGCGTCGCACGCGCTCGCTTGGCGCGAGTCCCGGCCCGGCGCACACGTGGCCCGAGCCGCCGCTTTCTCCATGTTCTGCCAGGTCGAGCCAGGCCACACCTGCCCGATTTCGATGACCCACTCCATCGTGCCGGCCCTGCGCGCGCAGCCGGAGCTCGCCGCTGAGTGGGAGCCGCGGCTCACCTCGCTGGAGTACGACCCCGAGCTGCGGGCGGCGCATGAGAAGCCCGGCGTCCTGTCGGGCATGGCGATGACCGAGAAGCAGGGCGGCAGCGACGTGCGCGCCAATACTACGGTCGCGCGGCCGGTCGGCGGCGGCGGTCCCGGCGAGGAGTATGAGCTCGTCGGCCATAAGTGGTTCTGCTCGGCGCCGATGTGCGATGTCTTCCTCACCCTCGCGCAGACCGAGAGGGGGCTCTCCTGCTTCCTGCTACCACGCGTGCTCGAGGATGGGAGCCGCAACGCATTCCGCCTCCAGCGACTGAAGGACAAGCTCGGCAACCGTGCGAACGCGTCGAGCGAGGTTGAGTTCGCGGGCGCGTGGGCGCGCATGGTTGGAGAGCCCGGGCGCGGAGTGCACACGATCATCCAGATGGTCAACCACACGAGGCTCGACTGCGCGCTTGCGACCACCGCGGGCATGCGGCACTCGGCCGTTGAGGCCGCCTGGTACGCCGCCCATCGCTCGGCGTTTGGGAAGGCGTTGATCCATCAGCCGCTGATGAAGAACGTCCTTGCGGACCTCTGCCTCGAGGCGGAGGCGGCGACGGCGCTGTCGTTTCGGCTCGCGTCCTCCTACGAGGAGGGCGTCGACGAGCGTGAGCTGGCGTTCCGCAGGATTGCCACGCCGATCGCCAAGTACTGGATCTGCAAGCGCGGCCCGAACCATGCCTTCGAGGCGCTCGAGTGCCTTGGCGGCAATGGCTACATCGAGACGTTCTCACTCGCTCGGCGCTACCGCGAGCAGCCTCTCACGTCGATCTGGGAGGGCTCGGGCAACGTCATCTGCCTCGACGTCCTGCGCGCGCTCCCAAAGGCGGGCGAGGCGCTGTTCTCGGAGATCGAGCTGGCGTCGGGAGTCGAGCCTCGGTTCGATGCCTTCGTCAGCGAGCTGCGGCGCGAGCTCGCCGACGTCGGGGCGATCGAGCTGCGCGCCCGGCTCCTGACCGAGCGGATGGCGCTCGCGCTCCAGGCATCGCTGCTACTGCGCCACGCACCGCGGTACGTGGCCGGGGCGTTCTGCGCCGCCCGGCTCGCCGGGCAGGGCGGTGCACAGTACGGCACGCTGCCGCGAGAGGTTGATTTTGACGCGATCCTCGAGCGGCACGCGCCGGCGCTCGCCTGAGCTGCGGCCGTGGAGCACCTTCGCCGTCGTGGCCGTCGGCGTCCTTCCGCTCGAGCCTCGACCTGTTCATAGTCAGCTGGCTGCTGGCAGGCGGAGCAACCGGCGAGGAGGTCTTCGCGCCGGCGACATCCGCCCAGGACCTGACCAGGAGTCGTCGGCCGTGACCGACCCCGAGTTCGACGTCACCTCGTCCGATCCCAAGCCAGCGCATGCCAGGTCAGGCACAAATCCGCGATGCCGCTACGAACCCGGCGACTCTGCATGGGCCGCACCCCACGCCGCGACCGACAGTAGGACTACGCTCGACCGATGAGCGAAGAGATCGACCTTCGTGCTGCTTTGAACGCCGTGTCGGATGTGATCCAGAACCGGCCGCGCCCTCTGAGGGAGTTCGACCAGATCTACATGAAGGCCGGCGACATGGTGATGCAGAGCGAGTTCATCGCCCGCTGGGCCGATGGCAAGCGCCTAGCGTTCATCGGCGATGGCGACGCGATCAGCGTGTGCGTTGTGTACTTGCAAGCTCGCGGCATCCTTCCCTACGGGCCTACCCACGTGACGGTGTTCGACTTCGACGAGCGCATCTGCAATGCGGTCACGCGCTTCGCCGACCAAGAGCGCCTCGAGAACCTGGACGCGCGTCTGTACAACTGCCTGGACGCCTTCCCCGCCTGCTCGCAGTACGACGCCTTCTACAGCAACCCACCTTGGGGAGCCAGCAACGGGGGTGAAAGTGCCCGGGTGTTCATGCAGCGCGGCATCGAAGCGGTCGGATTCTCGGGAGACGGCGCGATCGTGGTGGCCGACGACCCGACGCTCGATTGGCCCTCCCAGGTTCTGGCCAACCTCCAGCGTGCCGCGCTTGAGGCTGGCTTCTACGTCCAGCGGATGATGACGCAGGTCCATAGCTACCACCTAGACGATGCCCCCGAACTTCGCTCGTGCAATGTGCTGTTTCGGTCCGTCGGCGAGCCCCCGGAGGATCCGGTGGTGAGTGAGCCGATCAGAGACTCGAAGCGGCTGCAGCACTTCTATGGCCAAGACGCCGCGCCGAAGGTCCACTACGTGCGCGAGCTGGTTCGCCTCGACTACGGTAAGGCCAACGAGACCGAGTATGAGCTCCAGCCGTTGGAGGACGCCCGATGACCGACATCATCAGACCCGGAGCAGGAGTGCTCTACATGAAGGTCGGAACGCACGCCAACGAGCCCTTGGAGACGATCATCGAGCGCAAGCAAGCGGAGATCGATGCGGCCGGGTTCGCGCTGTGGGGCTACGGCGGCAACACCTGCCATCCGACCACGATGGTGCAGCCGTTCGCTCGCGATTTCGAGGTACGCGGCGAGGCAATCCACCTCGTGATGCACCCGATGGTGTCCAATCACTTCGCCGTCACTGCTCGCGCTGAGGAAATGTCGACCGACGGCCAGGATTGGGCGCCGATTCCGGACGCGATCAACGTGCTCGGCTCGCGTTACGCGCTGCCCATTGCCGCGCTTCAGCCGGTCGAGTTCGCGCTACCGCTGGCGCAGACACGCGTGGCAATCGGCAACAGCCGCGGGCGCCCCGGCAATGAGTACATCCAGGGGCGGGTCGACAAGGCGGTGCTTGAGGTCGTGGACGAGCCAGCCGATGATGAGGCGGCCGACCGACCCGCGGAAGAGATCGGTCTTGTGGCCGAGCTGGTGAAGCCCTTCGCGGTTTTCGTACGCGCCTGAGACGAGCGAACTAAGGCTCGAGCACCCGAGGAGCGCTCGCGCGAAGTGCGGCGATGTAGCTGTCCAGGCCAGCGCGGTCGAGGGCCGCCGCATGCGGCGGCGCGGAGAAGCAGCGAAAACAGATACTTAGCGTCTTGTCGACATCAGGCTCGCGGCATATGGCGTGCGCGAGCGCGTCAGGGCCTACCGAGTCAAGACAACGGGCGACGATCTGCTCGAGGCATCGCAACCGTCCACGCAGCGGAGCGAGGTCGGAGAGTTCATCGAGCAGTACCTCAAGGCCAGCAACGGCCCGCTTGTCGCCGGTTTCCAGGGTGCGAATGCGCCGGCGCACCATCATTGCCGCGAGCTGGCTTTCGCCAGCGTCGAGCTCGAGTCCCAGGCGCTGCGCTCGGGTCTCGATAGCGGCTGCGAGTTCGAGCTCACCGGCTGAGGGCTCCAGCATCCGGCTGCGAGCGATGAGGTCCAGAGCGGCTACGCGAGCCGCCTCGCGGTCACCGGACAGTGTTGCTCGGTCGATGCGCCCGGCTACGACGTACTTGGCGGCGCCGAGAACGCCGAGCGAGCGTGAGCCGTCGAGTTCGGCGGCGAATCCGTAGCACGCCGCCTTGATGAGCACGTCGTTGTCGACGGCAACGTCGGGCGTCTCGGGTCTCTGCGGGCTATCGGACAGCGTCGAGCTCCAGCACGTCTCTGAGGAAGTCGACGGCATCGGGCAAGGATTCCTCGAGCGCGAGCTGTGTGCGCGCGAAGCGATTGATCGCCTGCCACACGGGGGCAGGGGCGCCGTAGATGCCCTTCAGCGCGCCGTTGGCCACCTCCCACCGGCCGGTGGAGTAGCCGAAGCACAGGGCGAGAGTGCCCGGTTCGATGCCGAGCGCCTGTGCCGAGGAGCGGGCAACCCGCGCGAGCTCGCTCGCGGACGCCGTGCCGTCGGCCGAGACCACGTCGGGACTGGGCCGCCCGGTCAGCAGCTCGAGCGCCCAGGCGTCAGCAGCCTGCTCCTCTGCATCGTCGTCGGGCCCCCCGCGGGCCTCGTGGTCGAGGTCCACCAACGCCCGGTCGCTCTCGACGTGTGCCAGCGCGATGTGGGCGAGTTCGTGGGCGAGGTAGAAGGCGATCCACGCGGGATACACCGCGTCCTTGGCGAGCAGAACGAAGCTCTGCTCTCCGACTCGGACGGTCATCGCGGCCATGCGCTTCTGTGGCCACGGGAAGATCCGAAGGTGTACCACTGGGATACCGGCGCTCCAGCTGAGCGCCACGAGGTTGTCCAGCGCTACGTAGGGACGGCCGGTGGAAAGCAGCTGCGTGCGTAGATCAGACGCCGCGAGGCCAGCGAGGTCGAACTGCGGCGGTGGGGAGACCGGGGCCAGCGCGGTGGCGACGGCGCGGCCGAACGAGGCAATCCCTGCCTGCTCTATGTCGCCCTCGCTGGCTAGGTGCTTGAACCGCGCCTCCTCGCGCCAGAGAAAGCGAGGTCCATCACCACCGACGAGCAGTGAGCCGGGATCGAGCCCGAGCCTGCGTGCCACCCCAAAGCGAAGCTCCGCTTGGGCAGATGGCGAGGCCTCGGCGTCCTCGCTCCACCAGCGCGGCCAGGCGGCATCGATCGCCGGATCGGCGAGCCCTAGATGCTTCAGCTGGGCTCTGAGTTGGGCTGCGCTGTCGATGCTCGCTCCTCCGAAAGGTCGGGCCAGAGCCGGCCGGAGGCGTCGATCAGCTCGGCGAGTGCCTCAGCATGACGATCCGAACCGTCCCACGTGCGCCGCACAGCCGCGATCACGTGCTCTGGCGCGCCATCGTCCGCGACGCTCTGCGCACGAATGTAACTGCATAGTCGGAGGTAAGCTGCGCCTGAGCGTTGGGGCGCCCGGCGCAGCACGCGTGAAACGGTTGCTTGGCTCACTTTTGCCGCTACAGCGACATCATGTTGGGTTAGACCTCGCTCGCTCATGAGATCTTCAAGCCTCCGTCCGAACTGCATGATAAATCGATACTAATGCATAGTCACGATTCAGAAGCGTTGCCTCAAGCCTTCTGCTGGACCCGGTTCGGACCTGAGGCCGGCGAGTCGTTCAACGACATCCTTGCCCGCAAGGAGGCCGAGCGTCGGGCTGGAGAGGGGACTTTCTACTGGGGCATTGGGTCCGCCGTCGGTCGGGCGCTCGAGACTTTGATCGCCCAAGTCGATGAGCCCGAGGTCCTGTTCAGCCCGATCAAGAGCACGCCTCGCGCCGCGGACCTCAGTCCCTCCCACGTTGTGCGGTGGTCGGCTGGCGAGGGGCTGTCCGGCGAGTCGACGCTCATTCCAGAGCATGCCCGCGTAACCAGTCGTTGGGACCCAAAGCGACCCGATGCCGCGCGGTATGCGCTCGTGTGCGCGAGCGATGAGCCGCTTCGTCTTGAAGACCACGGCGAGCTGCAGTTCGGATCGCTGCGTAATCTCTGTAGCGGCGCGGCGGTGGGCGCCTCGCAGGTTACGGCCGTCGTGCAAGTCGATCGAGCACCTCCTCATGGTCGGAAGTACTGCGTGGCGCTGCGCGCATCTCTCGTTCCGCCCTATCTGCTGCGCCTCGTTTCGCCGACTCCTGTTGGCGCACGCACGCTTGCCACCCAGGCTGCGCCTCAGCCTGCCCTCTGACACGATCGGAGTAGCTGCAGACGCTCGCCCTGATTGCGGACCTCGAGGAACGACGTAGCGAAACGGAAACGGGGGTCGTTAGGTTCGGCCGATCCCCCGACGGAGAGCCATGGTTCCTCGGGGGCATCGCTGGAGCCGCGGAACGGGAGCCAGAGCATTGAGCTCACGAGGACGCGTGGATTCGTCCAAGGATCGACTCTCCTCCATTAGGAAGAGAAGCGGAAGCTAGGCAGGCCGCCGGCCCACCCCAGCGTACGGAGAGAACCCCTGGCAGCTAAGAGCCTGGTCCATACGGCCCCGCAGCAGAGGCTGGGATCGGGTCGACTGCCATCCGATAGAAGTCGAACCGGAGCTCACCGTCGACCCCGGTCAGCTCCAACGTCTCGGCCTGCGGAGCCTGGGCCCACGGTCCCGCGCCGGTCAGAGTGGGGCTCCCGCGCAGCAGCAGCCCATCCCCGGCGGTCCCTGGGACGAGGCGGTAGGTCGCGGTTCCGTTGACCACGGCGTACCTCGGCTTCGCGCGGAATAGCAGAGCGCGAAGGGTCTCGACGGCGCCGACGTCCGCCCCGTCGATCCGCGCGAAGACCACCTCGCCCGCGGCCGGGCTCGGCACGTCGACCGTCTCTCCGAACGAGGCCTGGACCGATCCGATCGGCTCCGGCTCGGCGCAGCGATCCGCGGTTCGGCCGAGCACCTGCCAGCGAACCGTGGTGTGGAGCGGGGCGAAGTTGCAGAGGGTGGCGAGGGCCTGCGCGGGCGGGTCCCAGCCCGGAAAGCGGTTGTCGATGCTGCGTTGCTCGGGCCCGGGCTGGAACTGGGCGGGGTTGTGGCGCAGGATCCGCTCCGGCCCGGAGCCTGAGGAGACCTCGGCGGCGTTGAGGCGGTCGAGCTCCTCCGTGTACGCCGAGTAATTCTGGAAGACGGGAAGCGGGGCCCAGTCCAGCTCGTAGGCCCAGGCCACGGTGATCTCCCACGGGTCGATCGCGACCGAGCGTCCGCTGAGCTCGCTCAGCGTCACCTCGTCGAGCCCGTAGAACCCCTGCAAATAGGCCCTCGAGAAGTCGGAGACCTGCGAGCGCCGGTCGGGGCTGAGCAGGTCCCGAACCTGGGTGCCCGCGAGTTGGACGTGCTCGGCGGCGTTCAATCGGTCGAGCGTCTGCCCGGGCTGTCTGGCGTGAGAGAGGACGAGGGTGGCGGCCACGAGGACCGCGGCGCCGCCGAGGAGGATCAGGCGCCTCGCCGCCGACCACGGGATCGCCAGCCACAGGAGGGAGAGCGTCGAGAAGTACACGATCAGGCGATCGACGCCGAAGCGGACGATGCCCTCCTTGAAGACCGCGAAGCCGGCCAGCGCCGCGATCCCGATCGCGCACCATCGCGCCAGGTCCCCGCGGTAGGAGGGGAGCGCCGCGCCGACGACGAGCCCGGCCAGGGCCACGAGCGCCACCACCACTCCGGCGGTGTACTCGGCGGTGGAATCGATGTTGCCGACCATCGCCTCGCTGTATCCGGAGACGATATGGCGCCCGTTGAGGAGGTAATCCGGCAGCGCTCCCAGGGCCTGGCCGCTCATGAGCCAGAGCAGGACGACCTCGAGCCCGAACAGCCCCAGGTACAGCGCCAGCTGCCGGCGACGAGCGCGGGCTCCGATCAGGGCGAGGAGGCCCAGCGCCAGGACGACGGGGCCGATCGACAGCTTGACCAGGAATTCGACCGCCGCGAGGGAGGCGCCGCCGATGATCACGACCTCGGGCGCGAAGCGGGGCCGCTCGCTGAGCAGCACGGCGTAGCACCAGATCGCCGCCAGGACCAGCGCCTGCTCGACGCCGGGCAGGAGCGCCAGGGCCCCGAAGGCGACCAGCGCCGCGCCGATCCCGCCCAGGCTTCGGCGGAGGACCCAGACCAGGCTGCAGGCGAGCGCCACGTCGAGGGCGACCTGGAAGCCGAAGGCGAGCGCCGCGAGATCGCCGTCCCAGCCGACCGGATTGGACAGGAACCCCAGCGGCCCGTAGGTGAAGACGACGTCGCGCCCGTATTCGAGGCCGTCGCGCGTCGCCATGTACAGGCCCGCGCCCCAGCTGGGGTCCAGGCCCGGCCTGGTGACGCCGAACTGCACCTTCCAGCTCAGCAGCGCGACCAGCACGCCGAGGACCCAGGTCGGCAAGCGTCTGCCCGAGAGCGGCCCGAGGAGCGAATCGACGCGCCCGCCCGCCCGAGCTCCGGATCGCTCGCAAGCGGCGCTCGGCGGCTCGGGGCTCATTCGTCCAGGTAGGACGCGAAGCGGGTGTCGGCGAGCGCCGCCACCAGGTCGTCCCAGTTGCTGACCGTCTCCCTGAGCGGTCGGTTGCGGAGCTTCGTGTACCAGGAGCGCAGGGGCTCGGGCTCGATCCCGAGGAAGCGCTGGAGCGCCTCGAGCCGGGTTTCATCCCCGAGTTCCTCGTAGTCGATCCGGAACGTCTCCCGGCCCACGCAGAGGGCGTCGAGCTCGTCCTCGTCGGCCTCCATCCGCTCGAAGGCGGCGATGCACTCGCGCGGCTCGATCTGGACCATGGCCTCGCCGTAGGCCCCGAAGATCGATTGCGAGACGCCGGTCGCCGCAAGCAGCCGGCGGGAGACGAGCTGGGCGAGCCGGTTGCGGCGCGAGAGCCGGATCGCCGCGATCCGCCCGTCTCGGCGCACGAGCTCGGCCGCGGCGGGCTCGGCCCGGATCGAGTTCATCGGCAGCTTGAAGCCCACCGCCCGCTCCTCGATTCCCGCGAGGAGATCCTCGAGAAAAGTGGCGGGATCGCTGTGGCCCGACGTGGCGAAGGTCGGCGGCTCGCCGTCGCCGAAGAGCTCGCCGAAGCAGCGCGCCTGCGAGTGGAAGTCGAGCATCGACTGCAGGTGCGTCGAGCCGGTCCTGCCCAGGCAGAGGATCACGAAGCGCCGCGGAGCCTCCGCCCGGCCCAGCGCTGCGCTCATCTAGAGCGCCTCTGCGACCCGGGGAGCCTCGCGGTTGAACAGCCAGAAGCCGGCGACGCAGACGACGACGCTGATCAGGAGCGGTACCGCTGCTCCCATCACCCCGCCGACCAGCTCGACCGTCGAGGGAGCTCCCGCGTCGATCACCCAGATGCGCGCCTGCTCGAGCAGTGGCGAGAGCGGGTTGGCGGCGATCACACTCCTGATCGAGTCCGGGATCGCGTCGATGTCCAGTGGGTAGAGGATCGGCGTCGCGTAGAAGAGCACCCGCAGGAAGAGCGTCCAGGCCTGCCCGACGTCCTCCGAGCGCACGTAGGCGACCGAGAGGAACATCGAGAGCGCCGTGGTCAGGACGATCAGCGCGAGGAGCACGACCGGCAGCAGCAGCCAGCTCGCCCGCGGGTCCAGGCCGACCACGAGAAAGAGCAGAAAGACGCCGATCAGGTTGGAGAGGAGGGAGATCGCGGCGCTGAGGCTGACCGACAGCGGGATCACGATCCGTGGGAACTGCATCTTGCGCACCACCGGCTCCTTCGACGAGATCGAGCGCAGCGCCGTGCTGGTGGTCTCCTGGAAGTACTGGAAGATCACCAGGTTGAGGATCAGCAGCATCGGATAGTCCTTGACCTCGCCGCCGAAGCGCAGGACCTGGTTGATGACGAGGTAGATGATTCCGAAGAAGAGGAAGGGCTTGAGCACGCTCCACGAGTAACCGAGGAGGGTGTTCGTGTAGCGGAGGCGGAAATCCGTCACCGACGTGAGCCAGAGCAGATCCCAGGTGCGCCGCAGCCCTCCGCCGAATGCTGACGGGCCGCGGATCGGCCGCAGCTCGAGCGTCTCCGAGCGGCTGCTCACCTGCCCACCAGCGGCTCGGCGGAGTTCTCGGTAACCGAGATCTCGTGCTCGAGGGAGATCGTTCCCTGCCACGGCTCGCCGGCCACTTCGAGGCGGACGATCTTCCTCGGGCCCGCCGGGTCCTCGGGTCCGCGGGAGACGTCGCAGGCGATCGTGTAGCGACCGGGAGGCAGAAGGTTCTCGACGGATGCCGCGACCTCCAGACCCCTGCCGGCCGCGGTTGCGAAGCGGTCCTCGCCAAGGGCGGCGCGGTCGCTCGCGAACACGGTCCGGCCGTCGGTCGAGGAGATCTGGAAGTGGAAGTACAGCCCCTCGAACCCCTGCTCCACCCTGATCTGCGCCCGGAGCTCGATTCGCTGGCCCCGCTCGAGCAGATGCTGGCGCTCGCCCTCGGAGTCGACGAGCCAAGCGTCGGTGATTCGCGCCGCCGGGTCGGCGATCGCGCTGACGATCCTGGCGGCGATGTCGGGAAGCGCGGCGCCAGGGCGGTCCATGGCCGCCTTGAGGTTGACCGCGTAGTAGCGCTCGGCGACCCGGTCGGGACCTCCGATGGTGTCGATGCGGCCGTCCTCGAGCAGCAGTGCCCGCTCGCAGTAGGCGATCACCGTCTGCATGCTGTGGGTGACGAGGATCATCGTTCGGCCCTCGCGGTGCATGCGCTCGAATACCTCGCCGCACTTCTCCTGGAACTCGGCGTCGCCGACCGCCAGCACCTCGTCGATGAGCAGGACATCGGCGTCGACGTGGGTCATCACCGCGAAGCCGAGCCGCACCTTCATCCCGGAGGAGTAGTTCTTGACCTGCAGGTCGGTGTACTCGCCGAGGCCGGCGAACTCGATGATCTCGCCGAACCGGCGCCGCGCCTCGCCCTGGCTCAGGCCCATCATGACGCCGTTGAGTACGACGTTGTCGAGCGCGGTCAGCTCGGGGTTGAAGCCGACGCCGAGCTCGAGGAACGGCGCCAGGCGACCGGCAATCCGGATCGAGCCGGCGTCGGCGCGATAGACGCTCGCGAGCAGCTTCAGCAGGGTGCTCTTCCCCGAGCCGTTCTTGCCGACGATTCCGAAGAACTCGCCCCGCGCGACGTCGAAGGAGAGGCCCTGGAGCACGTCGAGGCGCCGCGGCGGCGTCCTGCCCGTCGGATTCCTCAGCCGTCCGCGCAGGGTCATCGGTGCCCGTGGCCCCGGGATCTGGAAGCTCTTCGCTAGGTCTCGGACCTCGATCGCGACCGGCCGGTCCATCCTGGGCAGGATAGGCGAGAGACCGGGGACATCGAGCCCGTTGAGCCTGCGATCCTGCGGCCATGAGCGGGATCACCACCGATGTCCGGAGCCCGGTAGGGGACGCAGCGGGGACGCTGCGGGTAACCCCGGTGACCGCGCTTCCCGAGCGCCTGGTCGTTGGCGGCGGGACGGCCCTGTTCGTCGACGGCCGCTGCTCGCAGCCGGCGCGCATCGAGAAGCTCACGGTCGCCTTCGACGGCGTCGAGAGGCCGGCGATGGGGTGGGGGATGCCGATGCCCGGCCACGTCGAGGGCGAGGGCTACTGGTGGACGATCGTGACGGTCGAGGCGCTCGCGGCTCCGCGCTTGGCCTGGGTCGAGCTGCGGGCGGCGCTTCGGGGAGGGGGCGAGGCCGTCGGGCGCCTCGGTGCGGTGGAGCTACGGCCGGACCTCGAGCCGCTCGAGCCGTGGGATATCTCGCCCCGCTCGGCGGCAGCGCAGGCCGGACGCGCTGCGGCGGGGCGCTCCGTCGCGATCTGCATGGCCACCCACGAGCCCCCGAGGGAGCTCCTGGATCGGCAGATCGCTTCGATCCGCGAGCAGACCCATGACGACTGGGTCTGTCTGATCAGCGACGACGCCTCCTCCCCGGAGGCGCTGGAGTCCATCCATGCTCTCGTCGGGGACGACGAGCGGTTCGCGGTTTCGGCATCCGATCGCCACCTCGGGTTCTACGGAAACTTCGAGCGCGCGTTGAGCATGGTGCCTCCCGATGCGGACTTCGTCGCCCTCAGCGATCAGGACGACCGTTGGCGACCCGACAAGCTGGCGAAGCTCCTCGACGGCCGCGGCGACGCGAGGCTCGTCTACAGCGATATGCGGATCGTCGAGCCGAGCGGCGAGGTCGTCTCCGACACGTACTGGAGCTTCCGTCGCAACAACTACACGGACTTCGCCTCGCTGCTCGTCGCGAACACGGTCACGGGAGCGGCCTCCCTGTTCGAGCGCTCGCTGCTCGCCGACGTCCTACCGTTCCCGCCGCGGCAGGGCAACAGCTACCACGACCACTGGATCGCCGAGGTGGCCCTGGCGCTCGGCGGGCTGAGCTACGTCGATGAGCCGCTCCACGACTACGTCCAGCACGGCGAGGCCGCGATCGGCCACCTCGCCGCCAACAACGTGAAGCCCGGCACCGGCCGGGTCGAGCGCGTCCGAACCCGGGCCCGCCAAACCAGCCGCCACGCCCTGCGCCCGGGCTGGCGTGAGTACTACTTCAACATCTATTGCAGGACGGTGATCGCGTCGCGCACGCTGAGCCTGCGCTGCGGCGATCGACTGGGCGATGAGCGCCGCCGCGTCCTCGAGAAGGTGACCGAGGAGGGCGTGGACGTCCCGTGGCTGATCCGGCGGGCCGCGCGCAGGCTGAGCGGGTCCACCGAGACGCTCGGGCGCGAGGGGGCGATCCTGCGCGGGATCGCCTGGCGGGACCTGAGTGAGGCGCGCATGCGAGCACGCCGGGTCCGCGCCCGCTTCAGCCGAGTGCCCACTGCCGAGCCTGCACGCATTGCTGCGGAGGAGGAGGGGTCCGCCTGGCTGCGCCCGATCCTCGTCGACTACTTCACCCGGGACGGGAGCACGCTGATGATGCAGCTGCTCGCCTCCTCGCCGCAGATCGCGGTCGAGGACGTCTATCCCTACGAGCGCAAGTACTTCGCCTACTTCTGGCGCTGGGCTCAGATCCTCGATCGGGTCGACTGGCCCGAGGGGGAGTGGGGAGCGGGTTCGCTGGGCTCCCTCGACCAGTTGAGGAACGCCACCCTAATCGGGCCGCCCCCGTGGCAGCCGCGGCCGCTGATCGACCCGCTGCCGGGCCAGCCCGAGCTCTCGCGGCGATGCTTCGAGCTCGCCTGGGGCGAGTTCTCGCGCCGGGCGACTGAGCGGTGTGCCGGGGGCGGTGCGCCGGGGGCGGTGCGCTACGCCGCCGAGAAGCACCTGAACACGTGGCTGGTCCCGCTCGAGCAACTCCCCGAGCACGAGCTGATCGTGCTGCTGCGCGACCCCCGCGACTCGTGGGTGTCGATGCGGTCCTTCGAGGACGGCGCGAGCTTCGGCGGCGAGCACCGCGCCAGCGAGGAGCGCCTGCTCGAACACGTGATCTCGCGCCAGCGCGAGCGGCTGCGCTGGATTGCGGGCCTCCTGGCGCGCGGAGGCGGCGAGGTGATTCGCTACGAGGAGCTGATTCGGGACCTCGATGGGGTCGCCGCCGCGCTGTCGGCGCGCCTCGCGGTGGACCTCAGCCCTGCGGCCGTCCTGGCCGGCGGCGAGACGCGGGCTCGGCACGTCAGCGCCGCAAGCCCCGAGGCCTCGATCGAGCGCTGGCGCGACGAGCTGTCGACGGAGCTGGCAAACGTCTTCGCTCACGAGCTCGGGCCCGAGCTGCGGGCGCTGGGCTTCGAGGCCTGAGGAAGGCAGCGCCTCAGCTCCGCTTGCGCCAGAAGGCCCCCGCCCAGTCGATGCGCTCGATCGGCTCGGTGATCGAGTGCTCCCGGCGGAAGTCCTCCACCGCCGCGCGGCAGTTCTCCCAGCCGAAGTCGTCGACGATCAGAAAGCCGCCGGGCGAGAGCTGGGGGTAGAGATTGGTCAGGCCGTCCATCGTCGACTCGTAGAGGTCGCCGTCGAGGCGGACGACCGCCCAGCGCCGATCGCGGACGGTCGGCAGGGTGTCGCGGAACCACCCCTCGAGAAAGCGGACCCCTTGGTCGTAGAGCCCGTAGCGCGCGAAGTTGTTGCGGACCTCTGCGACCGAGATCTTGAGCTCCTCGGTCCTATAGCCGAGGTCGCCCGCGTCAGCGGGGAAGCGCTCGGGGTCGGGCTCCGGCAGGCCCTGAAAGGAGTCGGCGACCCAGACCGCGCGGTTGTGCTCGCCGTGGGCCTTGAGAATCCCCCGCATCATGATCGCGGTGCCCCCACGCCAGCAGCCGGCCTCGATCAGGTCGCCCGGGACACGATCGGCGAGGACGGTTTCGACGCACTCGCGTACGTTGCGGATGCGCTTCAGGCCGCTCATCGTCTGGGCGTAGATGGGCCAGTCGCGGCCCTCCTCGCGCAGCTCGGCGTCGAGGAACTCCCCGAGCTCCTCGCCCTTCCGCTCGAGCTCCCGGTCGAAGGAGGCGCGCACGTGCTCCGGCGAGCGCCCCTTGTCGGGCGGGAAGTAGAGCGTGTGCGTGACCGCCTTCTCGAGCAGATCGACGTAGAGCTTGCGGAGGTCGTGGGCGCGCGGGTGCCCTAGCGGGCTACCGTCGCCGATCGCCCGCCGGAGGCCTCGGCTGCGCGCGGCGCGGGCCAGCAGCTGGCGGCCACGCCCGGTCCGGGCGGACTTGCTGGCTTCCATGCCGGCGATTGTATGCTGGCGCGGAGCCGCTCCTCAGCCCGTGGTCGCGTTGCCGGAGCCGAGCGAAGGATCGAGCGAGCCGCTTGCGCGTGCCTCCCCCTCGCCTTTCGGCGGGCGGCGGCGGATCCGCCGCATCAGCGGCCGCTCCAGCCCGTAATAGCTGAGCGCCGCGCAGACGACGGAGCCCGCGAAGGTGGCGATCACGAGTACCGGGAAGGCGCCGCGCGGCCAGAGCTCGAGGAGGCTGGTGTGGTCGATGAGCAGAATCAGGACCGGAAACTGCCAGAGGAAGATCCCGTAGGAGATCAGCCCGAGCCAGGCGAGGACGGGGTGGCCGAGCGCTCGCCGGTAGAGCCCACGTCCACCGAAGACGGCCGGCATGGCCACGAGTGCCGCGATCAGGCCGAACAGCACGTATTGCGACACGTACGCGAGCTGGCTGGTGAAGGCCGGGGCCGCCAGCGAGGGGAAGGGATCGAGCATGACGAGGCAGGCGAAGGCGTAGAGGGCTGCGGCAGCAACCACCATCGTCCCGGCCCGATCGCCCACCCATCGCACCCACCGCGGTGTCACCTCCTGCTGCTGGAGCCAGACCGAGACCGCCGCCAGCGCGAGGCCGACGGCGAACCACCAGCCCCGACCGAGGGGCGAGAAGAAGAGCCACACGCGCGGCTCCGTGCTGGGCGGGAAGCTCTGGATCAGCACCGATGCCGCGGAGATCGCGGCCACGGCCAGCAGCTCCGGGGTCAGCCAGCTCCGGCCCCGCCAGCGGCGCGCGATCGAGTTCATCGCGAGCGCGAAGAGAGGTAGCACCGCATAGAAGCCGACCTCGATGGCCAGGGTCCAGGTGGGCGGAAGCGCGCAGCGGAAGGCGGCCAGGCCCGCGCAGTCGGCGTCGGCGGTGTAGATCGGGTAGTTCTGGAGCAGCCCGTAGTAGACCCACCAGTTGCCGCTGAAGGCACCTGCCATCCCGGGGACGATCGCGGCCACGGTGAGGGCGAGCCAGTACGCTGGCAGCACCCGCACGAAGCGCCGCCGCGCATAGGTCCCCAGGGGGGTCGCCGGGGCTCCCAGCACCCGCGTCGCGACGAAGGGCCGGTAGAGCAGAAAGGCCGAGAGCAGGAAGAAGAACGGGACGCCGATGTCGAGGTGCGCGACGAACCGCCCGTACCATGTCGGGCCGTATCCGTCGGTGAAGATCGCGGCGTGAACGACCAGGATGGAGATCGCCGCCAGCGCCCGCATCGAGTCGAAGAGCGGAAATCGCGGGTGGCCAGGCGGCGGAGCCAGGGGGTCGGTCGGCTCGAGCCTCGTCTTCATGCAGCACGGACCCAGTAAGTGACGAGAAGAGTCCCCCTCAATTCCACGTCGAGCGTACAGGCCGCCGGATCCGCGGGTGCCGGGACCGCAGTCGGCGATCCTCCCGCCGCGCCTGGGAGCGAGCTTCGGTTCGGCCCGGCGCTGGGGCTCACGATTGCCCTGGCCGTGGGCTCCTTCCTGCTGATCGCTCCGCTCGCGCTGCTCCTCCTGCCGGCCACCGAGCTGCCGCCGCCCTTCGCCGCCCAGCACCAGGACGCCGAGACGCTCCTGTTCATCGCCGCCTTCGCGGTCAACCTGCCGCTGTCCGGTCTCGCCGCCGCCCGGATCGGCCGCCGGATCGCCGCCGCTCCCGACCTCGCGGGCCCCCCCGCCGTGGTCGCCCTGCTCGCCGTGACGCTGCTCGCCGCTCTCCTTCTCGTCAAGCTGTCCGAGCGCCTTCCCTGGGGTGGCGGACTCGAGACGCTGCTCGCCGCCGCCGCGCTCTGGTGCGGGGCTGCCACGGTCATCCTCCTCTGGGCGGGGAGCCCGCGGAGCCGGCGCGCGATCGCGGCGCTGGGCCGGCACGCGGCGACGCTCTGGTGGACGGCGGGAGCCCTTGGGCTCCTGCTCGTCCTCGCGTTCGCGGAGTTGAGCTCGATCGCGCTCCTACCCCTGCTCGCCGCCGCGGGACTCGCGGTGGCCGGCGCCGCGCTCGCCGAGCGGTTCCCGAGCCGACGGCTCGGGCGACCGCTTGGGCTCGGCCTCGACGTGCTCGTCGCGGGAGTCCTCCTGCTTGCCGTGCCCAACCTCGTCATCTTCATGGCCGCCGGGCTGGGGTCCGGTTTCGAGACCACGATCATCCAGTTCCACCAGAACTTCTTCCTCGGGCCTGCCAACGAGGTCCTGGGCGGAGACGCGATGCTGGTCGACGTCCTCTCCCAGTACGGCGTGGGCTCGATCTACTTCCTGGCCGGGGTCTTTCAGGTTGTCCCGATCGGCAACGGCACGCTCGGCCTCATCGAGGGCCTGCTCTCGGCCGGAATGTTCATCGCCGCCTATGGCGTGCTGCGGATCGCGGGGGTCTCGCGCCCCCTCGCGGCCACCGCGATGCTCGTCGCCGTGATCGCGCTCGTCTACGGCCTCGAGTACCCGTTGGGCGGGCTGCTCCAGCACGGAGCGATTCGCTTCGGCCTGCCGATCCTGCTGATCGTCGCCGCGGTGGCGGAGGCGCGGTGGTCGCGCCGGGGGACCCTCGCGCGGTTCGGCGGCCTCCTCGCCGTCGGCCTGTCGTCGATCTGGGCGCTCGAGGCGTTCGGCTACACGCTGCTGGTGGCGCTGGCGCTGATCGCCCTTCGCGCCTCGTGGCTGCCGGCCGGCGAGCGACGCCCCCGGCTGCTCCGCTGGCTCCTCGGGCTGGGCGCCGCCTGCGCGCTCGCGCACGTCCTCCTCGCCGCGATCACTCTGGCCGCGAGCGGTCAGCTCCCCCCGTGGGGGCGCTACCTGACCACGCTGCGTGACTTCCTCTTCGGAGAGCTCGGGGATCTGACGTACGACTTCTCCGCCTGGTCGCCCGGGGTCGCCGTGGGCGCGCTCTACCTCGGCTCGGTCGCGGCGATCGTCCTCATCCTTCGCCGCCGCCGTGAGCTTGCCGAGCGGGAGCGGATCGCGCTGATCGCACTGGTGGGCGCGACGGCATGGGGAGTTGCGCTCTTCAGCTACGTCGTCAACCGCTCGGCCGACCACATCATTCCCTACGTGTGCCTGCCTGCGGTCATGGTCGTGGCGCTCTGGCTCAGCCTGCTGCTACGACCTTCGACCGGTGCCGCGCCGGGGTTGCGCCGGGCGGGTCTGACCGCCGCCCTGGCCGTCTCCGCCCTCCTCGTGGCCGTCGCCTGGTCGTCGGTCGAGCTGCGCTTCTCGCAGTCGGCCCTCGCGCACGCCGTCCCGGGGGGAAGCTCGCTGCGAGGCGCCCTGCAGCGCCTCTGGACCCCGCCGCCCCTGAAGCCCGGGGCGGCGGAGGGGGAGCGCCTGCTGGCGACGTACATGCCGGGCGAGCAGCGCAGCATCGTCCTCACCGACGCCGACCTGAGCGTCGAGATCCTGATCCGGGCGGGGCGGTCGAACGAGCTCCCCTTCGGCGATCCCTGGGAGGACAGCTTCGTGCCGGGGGAGCATCTCGAGCCGCTCGGCGAGGCCGTCTCGAACCTCTCCCCGGGGGAGAGGATCCTCATCGACGAGCCTGCCCGAGCGGTCTTCGAGGCCTACCGCGGCGAACCCGGGCGCGACTCGCTGGCGCCGCGCGAGGAGCCCTCGCTCGTCCCGACCGGGCTCGCGAGCCTGCAGGTCTCGGTCCTGACGCAGCTCGCCGAGCGCTTCCGGCTGCGTCCGCTGGCGCGCGGTGAGAGCGGTCTGCTCGTCGCCGAGCTCGTACCGCGATAGCGCTTCGGCTGCGGCTCGCTTAGAAGACCACCGAGGCTCACCTCGGAGGGACGCTGGGCTCGTAGGCGTCGGCACCGTACCCGCGGTAGCCCGCTCAGGGTCGGTACTTGCGGGCCGGTAGGACGCCCGAGCGATGAAGCACCAGCCGCACGCCTGCCCAGAGCGTCTTCAGGCCGTAGACGACCCCGGTCTTGAAGCCCACCGACGACGCCTCCTCGAAGTAGCGGCAGCGCGCCGGCACCTCCTCGATCCGAAAGCCGAACTGAGCCGCCTGGTAGAGGAGCTCGGAGTCGAAGGAGAAGTCGAGCGAGTTGCGTAGGAAGGGCACGGTGAGCAGCAGCTCGCGCGAGTAGGCGCGATAGCCCGTATGGGCCTCGGAGAGGTGGGTCCCCATGATCCGGTTCTGGATCGTGGTCAGGAAGCGGTTGGCGAGGAACTTCCAGTGGGGCATCCCGGCCGCGAGCGCGGCGCCGGGGATCGCGAGCCTGGAGCCGAGCACGAGGTCGGCCTCCCCGGCGAGGATCGGCGCGATCATCATCGGGATCAGCTCGGGCTCGTACTGCCCGTCCGGGTGCAGCATCACGACGACGTCCGCGTCGTGGTGGAGCGCCTGCATGTAGCAGGTCTTCTGGTTGCCGCCGTAGCCGACCTGGTGGGGGTGCCAGACCACCTCGAGGGGCAGGTCGCGGGCCAGCTCGACGGTCTCGTCGGTCGAGGAGTCGTCGACGAGGATGATCTCGGCGACGTGGTCGAGCGGGATCTCGGCGACGGTCTGCCGCAGGGTCGCAGCCGCTTGGCGGGCGGGCATGACGACGACGACCTTCGATCCATCCGGGGTCGCGTCAGCCAAGGCGCCCCTCCACGTAGACGGTGCCGGCGCGCCGCAGCGCGATCTCGAGCCCGGCGCAGGCGATCGCGAGCGGCAGCAGCGCGACTCCGGCCGCGATCGCCGCCGCGCGGCGCCGGCCGCTCAAGCGGGAGCTGCGCGCCGGGGGGGTGCGAAGGGCCTGGTAGAGATCGAGATCGTCCCCCACGGCGCCCACCAGGCCGTGCAGCCAGCCGATCACGACCTGTCCGGCTCGCAGGTAGGAGACCCGCTCCACGCTGAGGCCGGCCCCTTGCAGCCCCCGGGTCAGGCTGGAGGAGGAGAGATGGACGAGATGCCGCGGGAGGTCGAGATGCAGCCAGCGGTCGCCGAAGGCGTGGGCCTGCAGGCTGGCGGTGTTCGGCACGGCCACGGCGATCACGCCCCCCGGCACGAGCAGCCGGGCGGCCTCGCGGATCGCGTCCCCGGGACGGGGGAGGTGCTCGAGCGAGTGCCAGAAGATCACCGCGGCCCAGTCACCCTGAATCTCCTCCAGTGGCTCGTCGCGGAAGTCGTCCCGGGAGGAGTCGCGCTCGAGCCCCGTTGCCTCGCGGCCCCGGTCGCGCAGGGCGTCCAGCAGGGTGCCGTCCCCAGCGCCGACGTCCAGGACCGGGCCGGGCGGGGAGATCTCGTCGATCCTCGAGGCGAGCAGGCCCCGGGTGCGTGCGAGGATGGCGTCGCCGGCGAACGAGAACCGGCGGGCGCCGGAGGGCCTGTACCAGCCTCCGTAGGCCCGCTCGAGCTCGGCGTCGCTCGGCCACGGGTCGGTGGTCGCGGCCCCGCACGCCGCGCAGCGGGTCCGCCCGGGGAGCTTGGCGGAGGCGTCGTCGAAGGGGGCCCCGCACCAGACGCAGGCGGCGACGGCTCGGGCTGCCTCCATGGGCGGCAATCTAGTGGGCCTCGGTCGGGCGCCGACGGCGACTCCCGTCACGCTCGCCGCCGGCGGCAGACGGCGCAGACGTCGAGTGCCGCGGCGAGGTTGCGGTCGCGAAGCTCGAAGTCCGCCGGCTCGATCGCGGCGGCGCGCGGATCGGTGTCGCGCCGGTGCCGGCGGAGCATCGCGTCGTAGAGGCGTCGCTTCGCTCGGTTCGGCACCAGGCGCCGCAGGCGCAGCGGGTCGCGCGCGAGCAGCCGCCCCAGCGTGGCCCGCTCCTCGTCGAAGAGCTCCATGTAGCGCTCCGACCCGAACAGCCCGCGGATCTCGACCTCCTCGAAACGGCGCCGGCAGAGCTCCTCGAGCTCCGCGGCGTCGAACTCGACGTGGTGGTAGGGATCGATGATCTCGTCGGGTCGCCCGAGCGTCAGGCGGTTCGGCGTCACGAACACCGCGACTCCCCCGGGATCGAGGACGCGGACCACCTCCGCGAGGACGCGCTCGGGGTCGGGAACGTGCTCGAGCGACTGCACCGAGAGCACCGACGCGAACTCGCCGTCGGCGAAGGGGAGTTCGCGCATGTCGGCGGTGACCGTCCGCCGCTTCTGGCCGGCGAGCGCCTCGGCGTCGATGTCCACGCCCACGCTCTCGCGCGGCGCGAGCAGGTGGTAGCTGTGCCCGACGCCGCAGCCGAGGTCGAGGACGCGGCCCGACGGCAGGAACTGCTCGCTGAGCCCATAGGCGGCGACGTGGCGCTGCCAGGTCGGGTTGAAGCCACCCTCCGGAGTGGCGACGCGCTCGCCCGTGACCCTCACGGCGTCGCGGCCGCTCCGGGGCGGGCGAGGGCGGGCGGGCGGGCGGGGTTGAGGGACGAGTTCAAGCGAGGCATCCTCTCACGCCCGGATTCCCCGCCGGGGTCGCTTGGGCCGCGTCCCCCTGTGCCAGAATCCCGCGCCGTGGGCAGCGCAGAGACCAGGCCGCGGATCGAGATCCCGGCCCACATGACCCGCGAGCGCGTGGAGCGGGCCGCCCGCGAGTTCACCACGGTCTTCCACGACCTCAAGGAGCAGACCTTCGCCACGACCACCTGGCTCGGGGTGCCGCTGGTGAAGACGCCGGCCGACATCCTCGTCTTCCAGCAGATCATCGCCGAGACCCGCCCCGAGCTGATCGTCGAGACCGGCGCCTACGTCGGTGGCAGCGCGTTGCTCTTCGCCTCGATCCAGGAGCTGCTCGGGATCGACGGCAGGGTGATCGCGGTCGACATCGACCTGTCCTTCGTCAACGATCGCGTCCGCGAGCATCCGCGCATCGAGCTGATCGAGGGCAGCTCGACCGATCCGTCGATCGTCTCGCGGATCCGCTCGGCCGCCCGTGGCAAGCGCGTGATGGTCGACCTCGATGCCGATCATCGGGCGCATCACGTGCTCGAGGAGCTGCGCACCTACTCCTCGCTCGTCAGCCCCAACTGCTACCTCGTCGTCGAGGACAGCTTCTTCGGCGGACGCCCCGTGCGGCCCGACGCCGTGCCCGGACCGAGCGAAGCCCTCGATGCCTGGTTCGCCGAGGAGCCCCCGTTCGAGTCCGACCGCTGGCGCGAGCGGTACCTGCTGACCCAGAATCCGCGCGGCTACATGCGGCGCATTCCCGACGACGGGGAGCCGCCCCCCGGGCCGCAACGGCCCGAGAACTTCCTGACCGGCGCCTTCGAGCTGACCGGCGCCGACGGAGACGACGCCGCACCGCCCGCGAAGGTCGATCCGGAGACGATCGGCGCCGAGCTCGAGGCCGCGGCCGGCGAGCCCGACCGCGAGGTCGAGGCGCTGCGCAAGACGGTCGGCAACCTGGCTCGCGGCAACCGCCAGGCGAACGTCACGGCCGACCTCGATCGGCGGCGCACCGAGATCACCACCGACAACCTCCTGCGCGAGATCGACACGCAGCGCGAGCTGCTGCTCGAGCGCAACCGCCAGCTCGAGCTCGAGCGGGCGAAGGTGCGGCGGATCGAGAGCTCCCTTCCCTACCGCCTCTACGGCAGGATCCGCAAGCTGCCGGGCATCAGCGCCCTGGTGGCGCGGCGCGAGCGCTTTCGCGACAACGCCGCCCAGGCCCGCCGCGACCAGCGCGAGAAGGTGAGAAACGAGCGCAGCGAGCGCTTCGTCAACCACCATCGCGGCCAGTGATCGCGTTCGGCTGCGCGGTCGCGTCCGAGGACAAGTTCGAGCGCTTCGCGCTGCCGGGGATCGAGCGGGTCCGCGCTCCCGATGCCCCGCTCTACCTGAAGCGGGACCGGACCTGCATCTTCACCGCCTACAACGAGATCCTCGACGAGGCGCGCGCGGATCCGCGGATCGAGGCCCTCGCGCTGCTGCACGAGGACACCGAGATCCGCGATGAGCGCTTCGACGAGAAGGTGCGTTGGGCGCTGGGCGATCCCGACGTCGCGATCGTGGGGACGATCGGCGCCGTCGGGGTCCAGGGGATCGACTGGTGGGTCCACGACTACGGGATCGGCTCGTCGATCCTCGAGCCGATCGACGCCGCGGTCCTCTACGAGACGCCGCTGCTCGAGGGCTCGGAGATGTCGGGAGCCGGCGGGTTCGGGGACGTCGACATGGTCGACGGCTATCTCATGGTCTTCTCGCGCTGGGCGATCGATGAGCTGCGCTTCGACCAGCACGAGGTCGGCCCCGGCTTCCACGGCTACGACGCCGACATCTGCTTCCAGGCCCGTGAGCGCGGCCGCAAGGTCTTCGTGGCCGAGATGGAGGTCGCCCACCACCGCAACAGCATCTCGCCGACCCCCTACCGCGCGGATTGGCTGCGCGCCCAGGTCGCGTTCCGGCGCAAGTGGGAGCGCCGCGGCATGCTCTCGGCGCCGCGCCTGCCCTTCCCCCCCTACGTGAAGACGAAGCAGGAGCTCGAGGAGCAGGAGGAGACCGCCTCCTAGGCACGGCGAGGCGCCGCCAGCGCGCCGCGATCACCCCGCCGCGGCGCTCAGTCCCAGCGCTGCGGCTTCAGCTCCGAGGCGCGGATCGGCGGTCCCGGGCCGAGCTTCGCGGGCTTGCCGCGCAGGATGCGCGAGAGGATCCGCAGCGGGCGGTGCTCGATCGTGTGCAGGCGCATGCGGAGGCGGCGCTGAGCCTCCCGGCTGGCGACGAGCTCCCAGTGCTTGGCCGAGCCGTCGGCCTCGGCCTGGCGGGCGCGAAGCTCCCAGGCCGCCAGCGTCTCCTGCTGGGCGCGCAGGTCGCGAAACGAGACGAGGCTGGCGACGGATGGGAGCTCGGGAAGCTCGGCGGGCCCCGCGAGCGCCAGCACCGTGCGGTCCTCGGCCGCATCGCCGGCGAGCCAGGCGGCGCGGCCGATCTCCGGCGTCGCCCCCGCTTCCTCGGGCGCGATCGTCGCGGCCAGCGAGACGCGGCTGCGATAGACGCGCACACCCGCGAAGCTCGAGCCGAGGAGCTCGCGCCAGTCGCGCTCCCCCCGGCGCGGCGCCTGCACCGCAGCGCTCGCTGGGCCCGGGAGGGGCAGCGACAGCAGGAGCAGGCCGTTGTCGGTGAGCACCCGCCGGAACTCCGCGATCGCCGCGTCGGGGTCGAGCGCGTCATCGAGGGCGTCGAAGCAGGTCACGACATCGAAGGACCCGGAGGCGAGCGGGAGCGCCATCGCCTCCGCCGCCACGAAGCGGGCCCGCTCGCCGTAGAGGCGGGTGGCGATCTCGACCGCGCGCTCGTCGGGATCGACCCCGAGGACCGATCGCGCCCCGGCTTCGAGCAGCCGGCCTGCGCCATGTCCCTGCCCGGCCCCGACGACCAGCACGTCCTTGTCGTCGACGGCGCCGCCCGCCCAGCGGAAGGCCGCGTCGAGCTCGGCCACCGCGAGGCCGTCGCGATCCTCGCCCGGGATGCCGTATGCCACCTCGGTCTCGGTTCCCTCGATCCGCGCCGAGTCCGGTCTCGCCCTCAATCTTCCTCCCCGACTCGGGCGAGCAGCAGCTCGCGATCGCCGAGCAGGTAGCGCGGATCAGCCTGCAGGGGAGGGGCTACCCGCTCGAGTGAGGCGAACCCGGCGGCGAGTCCCGCCCGGGCGACCGCGTCGGCGTCGCTTCCCCGGCACTCGATCGCGCAGACGCCGGCGGTGGAGCGGGCGGCCACGCGAAGCAGCCCGGCGTCGGTGAGGAGCCGCTCGGGGACGCCGACCACGACGACGACGTCGTGGGGCGCGCCGGCGGAGGAATCGGCGCCGGGCGCGGAGGCCTCGGCGCAAAGATCGAGCTCCTCCTCCGGAATCGAGAAGTGGTCGCGGAGGAGCTCCGCGCGCCGCAGGTGGGCGGGGCGGGCGTCGATCCCGACCACGCTTCGTGCCCCCCAGGAGAGCAGGCGATGGCAGAGCCACCCCTCCCCGCAGGCGAGATCGAGCGCACTCGGCGACGAGCTCATGACGAGGGCGTCGCGGGCGGGCCGCTCGAGCATCCGCTCGAGCGTCCAGCCCGCCTGCCGGCCGCCGGGGCCGGCGAGTGGCGTCTGCAGGTCCGGGGCGATGGGCCAGGCGTGCTCCCACCCGCCTCGGGCGATCTCGTCGGCGAGGTCGGATTCGAGCCGCGGCCCGATCGCCGACGGAGCGGCGGGCGGCGCAGCGCGGTCGCGGCCCGCCTCCGCGGCGGGCGGTCGCGTCCGCGCGGACGTCCTTCTCTCAGTCGATCTCGTAGCCAAGCCGCTCCAGCCTCGATCCCATGATCTCGTGGGAGATCGCCTTCTCCTCGGGGGTGAGATTCTGCCGCCACAACCCCGGGCTCGCGGCGCGGTGGCGTTCGAGGCCTCCCTTGCGGCCCTCGGGGACGGCGTCGAAGGAGGTCTCGGCGAGCATGCGCTCGCGCTCCTCGTCGCTCCGCTCGAGCCCGAGCCAGCGGTCGAGCGCCGAGATCTGAGCTCCGTTGTCGGCCAGCAGATCCTCGTAGCGGACGGTGTGACAGAGCTCGGCCGGGTGGGAGTCGATCGCCCGCAGGGTCATGTCGACGTTGCAGGACCAGAGCCGCGCCGCCCAGCGCAGCCCCTCGAGGCGTTCGGCTGGGGTGTCGAAGGCGCGGCCCTGGTGGCGGGCGAGGAAGCCACCGGGTTGGTAGGCATGGAGCAGCGAGTCGACGACGTCACGACCGTCGCGAACGAGGAAGAGAAGCCGCGAGCGCGGCATCAGCGACATGATCAGGTCGGACGCGTGGGAGCCGTTGACCTCCTTGATCACCAGGAGCGGCTCGGCAGCGAGCTCGACCCCCTCCCGGCGAGCCCGCGCCAGAAAGCCGTAGAGGCGGACGAGCGCGAAGCGCCGGGCCTCGGGGCGCCAGATCTCCTCGTATCCGCGCGCGAGCGCATAGACGGGGCGCTCGCCGAGGTAGTTGTTCAAGGTGCCCGGGACGTAGGTCCCGTCGATCTCGCGCGGCTCGGCGAAGGCGGGGGAGAGGTGGTTGGAGAGGAAGGACTCGTCCACGGGAATGGCCTCGTATGGCCGCGCCTGCGCCGGGGGCGCGCGAAAGATCCCCATCGCCTCGGGGTCCGGCAGGAGCGGGTGGCAGAGCTGCTTGAGCAGCCAGGTGCTCCCCGATCGGGGCGAGCCCCACATCCAGACGATGCGGCGCTCGAGCTCGCCGGCCTCGAAGGGAAGCCCGGCGTCGGGCTCGTAGTCCTCGAGCGCCGTCATCGGCGCCTCGGCGTGCCCGTTGCCCGCGGGCTCCGCGACCGCGGGCTCCCCCGTGGGGCGCCGGCCGAGTCGTCGCAGCGGGCTCAGAGGACCAGCGGCACGGTCTTGTCGGGATAGACCGAGGGCGCGAAGCACCAGGTCTCGGTCGCGTAGCGATCCTCGCTCATCGCCGGATCGACCGCCGTCCGGTGCAGGCAGAAGTGATCGAAGAGCAGCGCGTCGCCCGCCTCGAAGGTGGGACGCGCGGGGGCTCCGCCGCTGACGTCGGCGACCTTTCGGGGCGAGACCGCCCAGGGGAAGGTTGCGCCCTCGGTGCCCGTCTCGACGATCTCGTCGAAGCGTCGCCCGACGACATCGAGCCCCGGGGCGCCGTCCCCGCAGCGCGAGAGCGCGATCCAGACGTTCAGCGTGCGGATGCCGCGGCCGAGAAAGGCGCCGTCCTGGTGCCAATCGGTGCCCGAGCTCGGCGACACCCTGCGCAGGACCGACTTGTTCATGGAGAGGGCCGGGCGCTCGCCCAGGTAGTCGGAGATCAGCGGGGTCAATCCCGCGTCCGCGAACGCGTCGAGGAGCTCGAACATCATCCGCGGCGAATCGGGCGCCCAGGCCGCGTGTCCACCCGGCTTCATCCGGTTGCGCTGGAGCGGGTCGAAGGGGTAGTCGGGCCTCGGGGCGAAGGGTTCGAACCAGGGCGTCGTCTCGGCGGCGGGGGCACCTTCGAGGAAGGCATCGCGCTGCTCGAAGCTCCGGTCGATCCCCTCCTTGAGCCGGCCGGCGCGCTCGGGGGAGAGCAGGCCACGCACGAGCAGCGAGCCGCCGCCGAGGATCCCCGCCCGCAGCGATTGGGTCGTCAGCTCGGCGGCGGCAACCTCGGGAAGGCCGTCGGGCCGTGGCAGGGGCGCCGCGGGCTCCTCGCCCCGCAGTGGGGGAAGCTCGTCGGGGCTGGTGCGGTCGAGGTGGTCGAAGGCCGCGTGGCGGAGCTGCACGAGCCGCCTCTCGGTCACGGGATCCGCGCTCTTCCGATTCGCCGCCATGAGCTGCTCGATCTCGGCCAGCGGGTCCTCGCTCTCGACCGGCTCGTAGCCGGGGAGATCGGGGAGCTCCTCGACCGCGGGGGCGGGCCGCTCGGCGCTCGGCGCTCGGCGCTTCAGGCTCAGACGCATTCGTTGCCTTCCGGGGCGCGGGGTGGACGGGGGGCACCTGACGCTAGCAGGCGATCGGGAGCCATAACGCGCCTTGCGCGAGGCGCACGAGGGGGCCCCGAGGCGCGGCTAGCCGGGGGCCGCGAGCGCTCAGAGGACGAGCGGGACCTGCTTGGCGGGGTAGGCGCTCGGCCCAAAGCACCAGGTCTCGACGGCGTAGCGATCGCGGGTCATCTCGGCGCTCTGAGCCGTCTGGTGCAGGAAGAGCTCGTCGAAGAGGAGGACGTCCCCGGCCTGGAATGCGGGCCGGACGGGCTCGGAGCCGTCGAGCAGCTCGCGCGCCACCGCCGGCGAGACCGACCAGTCGAAGCGAGCGCCCTCGGTGCCGGTCTCGACGATGCGATCGAGGCGGCGCGGCACCAGATCCATCCCGGGAGCGTCGACGCCGCAGTCCGACAGTGAGAGCCATACGTTGATCGCGCGGATGTCGGTGCCGAGGAACGCCCCGTCCTGATGCCAGTCGCCGTCGCCACCCGGGGAGACCCGCCGCAGCGTCCACTTGTTGACGGACGCGACCGGGCGCTCGCCGAGGTAGTCGGCCATCACCGGCAGCAGGCCGACCTCGGCGAAGAGCTCGATCAGCTCGAAGGTCACCCGCGGCGAGTCGGCGGTCCAGACGCCGCCCGCGGAAGTCACCCACTGGCGTTGGCGCTCGAGGTTGTAGGCGCCCCCGCCGAGCGTGAGCGGCTCGTACCAGCCGGGCTCGGCCGCGCCGCCGCTCTGAGCCACGTCGCGGGCGGCGAAGGAGCGGTCGATCCCGGCGATGGTCCGCTCGATCCGCTCGGGTGTCAGGAGCCCGCGCACCAGGACGCAGCCCCCCTCGAGGATCCCGGCGCGCAGGGTCACGGCCGAGAGGCGATCGGGCGCAACCGCGGGCACGCCGTCGATCCACTCGATCCCGCCGCAATCCGGCTCCGGCATCGGCGCCGGGCCGTCATGGCGCTCGAGCTTGGCGAAGGCCTCGTGGCGCATGCGCACGAGGCGGGCCTCGACCTCGGGATCGCGCTGGTCGCGATTGACCCGGGTCAGCTCCTCGATCTCGTCGAGCAGGGGCGTTCCGGATGACCCGTTCGCCCCGCCGGGGGAGCGGGTGCCCCTGCCTCCGAACAGCTTCAAGCGTCGTCTCCCGATGGCCCTGGGTGCCGCATCGCGCTCCACGCTAGCAAGCCGAACGGGGCCCCTCCGAGGGTCTCAGAGCGCGGCTCGCGGCTCGCCTTCGCGCACGATCTCGGCGGGGACGCCGACCGCGGTTGCGCGGGCCGGGACGTCCTCGAGTACGACCGCGTTGGCGCCGATCCGCGCGCGAGACCCGACCTCGACCTCGCCCAGGACCTTCGCGCCGGAGCCGATGGTGGCGCCCCGGTGGATCGTCGGGCCGACCAGGTTCGGGGCGCGCAGCCCGATCGTCACGAAGGGGAAGATGGTCACCCCGGAGTGGACCTCGGCGATGCCGTCGATGACGATGTGGCCGTGGGCGAGGTGGATGCCGGGGTGGACGATCACGGGATCGCCGATGAAGACCCCGGCGGTCGAGATCGCGAGGCGGTGAAGTAGGCGCGGCAGAATCGGCACCCCGAGCCCCTGCAGGCGGGCCTTGGCGCGGTACATCGCCTGGGCGAGGAACGAGTCGCTCTCCCAGGCGAGGCGTATCGCCTCGGCCAGGACCCGGGCGCGCCCCGCCCCGTGCAGCGGCCGGCCCCGGTGGGCCGAGGTGATCCTCGCGTCCGCGAGCACGGCGGACCCGAAGCGCGGGTGGCGGGCGCGGATCAGCTTCCTGAAGGCGCGGATCTCGGCGTCCTTCGCGCGCCGCTGAGCCGGCGTCGGCGGGGCCGGGGCACCGGTGGGAGCTCCCTGGTCGGCTTCCATCGAGGGGAGGATAGGCTCGCCGCCCGACCCCGCCGCGGGCAGCGCGGGATCAGCGCCGGCGCCGGCGCCGGTCGCGCCACCTCGGTGTGGCGGACTCCCGTGGCCCCCCGAGGGCGGCCAGGAGCTCCTCGCCGGTCTCGCCGCCGAGGTGCCTCACGTCGAAGCGACCGGCGTCGATCGGCCCCTCACCCCGCTCGATCGTCGCCCAGGCCCGATCGATCTCGAGGCCGCCGATCAGGCCGGGGCTGTGGGCGCAGGCGATGACGATCTCGAACACCAACACCGTGAGCGGCGTGCGCTGCGGCCAGAGGTTCATCGGCGCGTGCGCCCACGACCAGTCCTCGAGCAGGTAAGTGCCGCCGGGGCGCAGTCGCGGAAACAACGCGTTGAAGGAAGCCCGCGAGGGCTCGAGGAGGTGCGATGCGTCGTCGACGACCAGGTCCAGGGGCGCGTCGGCGAGCTCGGCGGCCAGCAGCTGCTCGAGGCGGTCGGGATCGGACCCGTCGACCTCCCAGTGGGCCTTCACCGAGCCCTCCAGGCCGCGAGCTTCGACGAAGGCCCGCAGCCCGTCCCCGCTCTGCGGCGTGTCGATGTCGAGCGCGACCAGCTTCTCCGGCTCGGCGAGCTGCGCGATCAGCGCCGTGCTGCCTCCCTTGTGGATGCCGAGCTCGAGGATGCGCTTCGGCCGGGTGCGCTCGAGCAGGGCCTCGAGCCGCTCGATGTCCTCCCGCGGCTTGCGGATGCAGAAGCGCTGCGCGGTGGAGTCAAAGGTGTCGAAACGGGGCCTGCATACGTATTCGACCCCATCGACGATGAACTCCTCGTCGCTTCGCCACTCCAATCGCGAACGGCGAGGTGGCTCCCGGGTGGGGTCCACTAGAAGAACGCGCCGCCCTGGTACTCCCCGAAGACCTCGCGCAGCGCTCCGGAGACCTCGCCGATCGAGGCGCCCGCACGCAGGGCCTCCTTCATCGGGGGAAGCAGGTTGACCTCGCCCTCCGCGGCTTTGCGCAGCTCGACGAGGCCGGCCTCGACGGCGCGCTGGTCGCGCGAGGACTTGTGCTCGGCCAGCCGCTCCACCTGCCGCCGCTCGGCCTCGGGGTCGACCTTGAGGATGTCGACGTCGTCGATCGTGTCCGTGACGAACTTGTTGACGCCGACGATGATGTCCTGGCCGCTCTTGTAGCGCTCGTGGTAGCTGGCGGCGGACTCCTCGATCTCGCGCTGCATGAACTCGAGCGCCTCGACCGAGCCGCCCATTCCCGCGACCTGCTCCATCAGCTCCTTCGCCCGCCGCTCGATCTCGTCGGTCAGCGACTCGACGAAGTACGAGCCCGCAAAGGGATCGACGCTCTCCGTGGCGCCGGACTCGTGGGCGATCACCTGCTGGGTGCGCAGCGCGATCCGCGCGGAGCGCTCGGTCGGCAGCGCGAGCGCCTCGTCGAAGCCGTTCGTGTGCAGGGACTGCGTGCCGCCGGCGACGGCGGCGAACCCCTGCAGGGCAACGCGGATGATGTTCACCTCGGGCTGCTGGGCCTGCAGGGTGACCCCGCCGGTCTGGGTGTGGAAGCGGATCGTCTGGGACTTGGGTTCGGTGGAGCCGAAGCGGTCGCGGACGATCTCCGCCCACATCCGCCGCACCGCGCGAAACTTCGCGACCTCCTGGAAGACGTTGTTGTGGCAGTTGAAGAAGAAGGCGAGGCGGGGGGCGAAGGCGTCGATCTCGAGGCCGCGGGCGAGCGCCGCCTCGACGTAGGCGATCGCGTTGGAGAGCGTGAAGGCGACTTCCTGGACGGCCGAGCAGCCCTTCTCGCGGATGTGGTAGCCGCTGATCGAGATCGTGTTCCACCGCGGGACGTGCTCGGCGCAGTGCTCGAAGATGTCGGTGGTCAGCCGCATGGTCGGCTCCGGCGGGTAGATGTAGTTGCCGCGCGCCATGTATTCCTTGAGCACGTCGTTTTGGACGGTGCCGCGCAGCTTCTCGGACGCGACCCCCTGCTCCTCGCCGACGAGCTCGTAGAGGAGCAGCAGGACGGCGGCGGGAGCGTTGATCGTCATCGAGGTGGAGACCTCGTCGAGCGGGATCTGATCGAAGCAGATCCGCATGTCCTCGATCGTGTCGATCGGGACGCCGGTGCGGCCGACCTCGCCGTCGCAGAGCGGGTCGTCGGAGTCGCGGCCGAGCTGAGTGGGCAGGTCGAAGGCCATCGAGAGGCCGGTCGAGCCGTGCTCGATCAGGTAGCGGTAGCGCTCGTTCGTGTCCTCAGGACTGGAGAAGCCGGCGTACTGGCGCATCGTCCAGAGGCGATCGCGGTACATGCCGTCGTGGATCCCGCGGGTGAAGGGGTAGGAGCCCGGCTCGCCGAGCCGCTCCTCGAGGCCGGGCGCGACGTCCTCGGGCTCGTAGAGCCTGTCGATCTCGATCCCGGAGTCGGTGAAGCGCCGTGGGTCCTCGGGCCCGACCAGGGGCGCGATGAACCGATGCTCGGCGGGATCGGGCGCGGTGCTCATGAGGCGGGAGGATATTGGCGAGAGCGCGCTCGGCCGGCCCGCCGCCTGGCGCGGCTAGCCGAAGCTCGGGACCGCGCCGTCGAAGACGACGATCCGGGCGTCGCAAGCCTCGTGGCGGAGGCGCTTGATCGGCGAGTAGTCCTCCGATTCCCAGAACGCGTCGAAGTCCGCAGCGCTGCGCCAGCGATGGAGGATCAGCAACCCGGGCTTCCACTCGCCCTCGACGACCCGCGCTCCCGCGGCCGAGACGGCGATGATCTCGCTGGGAGGCCATCAGCGGCTGCACGCGGCGCCCATATTCGAGCAGCTTGTCCGGATCGCGCACGTCGAGCTCGGCGATCAGGTACATCGGGGTAGCCTCAGCCACGCTCGCCGCCCTTCGTCGCCTCGACCGCGTTGCGGAAGGTCGCGGTGGTGAAGCAGTTCGGCTCCGCGAACTCCTCCATCGCAAGCGCCGCGTCCCAGCTCGCATCGGCCGCTGCGCGCAGGAGCGGCTTCGCCATCGCCAGGGCATGGGGCGCGAGCTGCGCGATGCGATCCGCCCACCGGTTTGCCGCGTCGAGCAGCTCGTCGTGGGGGACGACCTCGTGGACGAGGCCAAGCTCCCTGGCCTCGTCAGCCTCGAGATGCCTGCCCTCCGCGAAGAACGCAAAGGCTCCCTGGTAGCCGAGCCGGCGCGTCAACGCCCAGCTCGTGCCGACCTCGGGGAGGAGGCCGAGGCGCCCGAACGCCGGAACCAGCCGCGCGCGCTCCGAGGCGAGCGTGAGGTCGCAGGTGAGCGCGAAGGCCAGGCCGACGCCGGCGGCGGGTCCGTTGAGCGCCGCGATCACCGCCTTGTCCATGCGCGCGATCTTGCGGACGACGCCGCCGAACTGCCCGCGGATCCAGCGCCAGACGTCAGCGGAGCCGGCGTCATCGGCGATCCGTGCGGTGGCGTCCCCCATCATCTCGAGGTCCCCGCCGGCCGAGAACGCGTCGCCCGCCCCGGTCAGGACGATCGTCCGCAGCTCCGGCTCGGCGGCGAGCTCTGCGAGCGCCCGGTTGAGCTGGACGCAGATGGCGGCGCTGAGCGCGTTGAGGTGGTGCGGCTCGTTCAGCGTGACGACCGCGCGGTCGGAGCTCGGTCGGGCCACGGCGACCGCGTCGTGGCCGGCGGCCTCGCCCGTCCGCAACGTGTCCAGGTACATGCTCATCTCTCCTCCTTCAGGGTCGACCACGCGGCGTCCGCCAGGACCGCGATCTGCAACCTCGGCGGCTTTGGCGCCGCCCCGTCGAGCCAGTGGCGGACCAGCTCCATCGTCGGCCCGAGCCAGAGCGCGTGGAGCAGCAGCAGGTCGACATCCCGGAGCGCGCCGTAGTGGACGTGCGGCCGCCACCAGGCACGGACGCGCTCGAAGAACTCCCGGTTGAGGCGCTCCGCCTCTCGCGGACGCTCGCTTAGCAGGAGCTTCGCCCCATCGCGGTTGCCGCCGCACCAGCGAACGAGGAACGCGACGATCGCCCTGACGCCCTCCTCCGCCGCCGGATGCCGCTCGAGCTCCGAGAGGAACGCGGCCTGGAAGTCGGCGAGCGCCTGCGTCCGAACGGCATCGAGGAGGGCCTCCTTGTCGGGGAAGTGGTGGTAGACGGCTCCGACGCTCGCCCCCGCATCGGCGCGCACGTCGTCGAGCGTGGTTGCCAGCGCGCCGTCGGCGGCGAAGCGCCGCTGGGCGGAGTCGAGCAGGCGGGCGCGGACGGGGGAGGGGCTGGGGCTCATCCGAGGAACAGTCTTGCAGAACCGAGGAATCCTCGGTGCGTTCTCGCAAAGCCCGTTGCCGAGGACTTGGCCCCTAGGACTTCGGCGAGCGCCCGGCGATGGCCGCCTCGAGCACCCGATCCATCGCCTCCGCGGCGGCGGGGTAGATGTAGCGAGCCGCTGCGTCCGCGTCCGGCGGGGTCAGCTCGTCCCCCGCGGTCGCCGCCAGCGCCCCCGTGATCGCCCCGACGTCGTTGGCCGCGACGACCGGCTCGATCCCAACCTCGGCCGCGAGCCGCCCCGCCTCGGTACCTGCCGCGAGGGCCAGGATCGGCCGCCCCGCCGCCAGGTACTCGAAGAGCTTGAAGTTGACGAGCTGGCTGCGGGTCGGCTGCGCAAGGAGCAGGAGCGCGTCGGCGGTTCGCTGCAGCGCGAGCGAGTGATCCCGCTCGAGGCTGCCGAGCAGCGTCACCTTCGCCGGAGCGAGGTCTCGAGCGAGGAGCTCACGCTCCTCCGGCTTCAGCGGGCCGGCCACGGCAAGCTCCAGCTTCCCCGCCAGCTCCGGCTCGCTCTGCCCGAGCGCCGCGAGCGCCTCCACCAGCGGCACCGGATCGCGGCCGTAGCTCCCGAAGCGCCCCGTGTAGAGCAGCGAGACGCGTTCGGGATCGAGCAGCCCCTCCACCGACCGCATCGTCTCCGGCGAGGGGTCGGAGTCGGGATCCCAGGCGTTGGCAACGACCCTCGGGGAGGCAATCTTGCGGGCCCGCAGATCCTCGGCGGCCGGCTCCGAGACGCAGACCACCTCGTCGGCGGCGCCGAGCCATCGCCGCTCGAGGCGGGCATCGAGGCGATCCTGGATCGTCGTCGGGAATGCGGGACGGAGCGGCTCGAAGGTCCACGCGTCGCGAACCTCGGCGACCCACGGGACACCTCGACGGAGCAGCGCGAAGCCGATCGCATGCGCCGACTCGGGTGGCGAGGTGGTGAGGACGCAATCGAAGGGGGTCGTCCGGTGCGCCTGCAGCGCCGCCCGCAGCGCGAACGGCGCCCAGGCCAGCGCGAGCGGCTCGGGCACGATCACCTTGCTCAGCACATGGGGTTTCCCCGAGTAGCTGTCGGATTCGAACAGGGAATTGACGCTGCCGTGCCCCGCCACCCGCGCCCGCCAGGTCTGGAGATCCCTGGTGCGAAGCACGCGAACCCCTTGGGGCACCCCCGCTGCCCGCTGCTCGCTACTCGCTGCTTGCTCGCCGCCGAACGCCGACGTGGTCAGCACCGTCACATCCCACCCCGCCCGCCCAAGCCACTTCGCCATTGCCGCCGGCCGCTGCGCGCCGGTGTCTCGGGTCGGCGGGAAGAAGTAGGAGACGAGCAGAAGCGAGCGCCGCGAGCTCACGCCGCCGCCCCGAGCTTCTCCCGCCGAGCCGCGATCGCCTCCGCGTAGGCCCCCTCCATCCGCTCCAGCAGAGCCGGCCATGCCCAGAGCTCCTCGGCCTTGCGGCGCCCGGCCTCGCCGAGGCGCTCGCGCCCGCCGGCGCCGGCATCCACCATGCGGTCCAGCGCCTCCGCCGCCGCGGCCGAATCGCCCGCCGGGATCAGCGCGCCCGTCCCCTCGTCGATCACGGCGCGAACGCCGGGGTAGTCGGTCGCGACCGCCGGCAGCCCGCACGCCATGGCCTCGATCAGCACGATCCCGAACGACTCGGGCGGCTCGGTCGTCAAGACGAAGAGGTCCGATGCCCGCAGCACGTCCGGCAGCTCGGCATGAGGGACCCGATCCAGGAAGTGCACCCGGGCGCCGACGCCGGCCGCGGCGGCATCGGCGCGGAAGCCCTCGAGTAGCTCCCCGCCGCCGGCGACGAGCAGGTGGAGGTTGCGCGAGCGGGTTCGCGCGATCGCCTCGATCGCGACGTCGAGGCGCTTGAAGTGGTGGGCGCGGTCGAGCGTCGCGACGAAGGCGGCGACGACCGCGTCCGCCGGGATCCCGAGCCGCTCGCGCAGGCCGCTGCCGTCGGGACCGGGGGAGAAGGCGTCAGTGTCGACGCCGTTCGGCATCACGATCAGGCGCTCCGGGGTGGCCTCGAGAGCGCGCGCCAGATAGGAAACGGAGCGGGCGTGGTCCTCGCTGAGCACGAGGATCCGGTCGGCGGCGCGGATGAGCGCCGTGGCGACGGTGCGCTCGTAGGTCTCGAACATGAGCCCCCGCGGCCCCTTGCCGAGCAGCCGGTTCTTGTAGTGGACCACGAGCGCTGCGCTGCGCCGTCGCCTCCGCAGCCGGCCGAGCAGCGTCAGCTCCGAGCCGAAGATGAACGGGTAGTGGAGGTGGACGACGTCGAACGTGTCGAGGCGGGCCAGCGACGGGATCAGGGGGGCGTTGCCGATCGCCATCACCGGATCGATCCGGTGCACGGTCGCCTCGCCGGGATCGGGCGCCTCCCCCTCGGCGCTGGCGGTGAAGACCTCGACGTGATGGCCGCGCTCGGCCTGGCCTCGGGCGAAGCGGTAGGCGGTGTTGCCGGCGCCCCCGGGGTAGGGCGGGAAGGTCGCGGTCAGGTGGGCGATCCGCAGCGGCGGCACCGACGTCAGTCGGTCGTGCCGACCAGCCGCTCGGTGCCGGCCTGCTCGATCGTCCGGCGCAGCCCGTCGTGCAGGTCGGTGACCTCGGGCTCCCAGCCGAGGATCTCGCGAGCACGGGTGATGTCGGGCTGGCGGACCTGAGGGTCGTCGACCGGGAGCGCCTCGAAGACGATCTCCGAATTCGACTCGGTCACCTCGACGACTGCCTCGGCGAGCTGTAGCAGCGTGTACTCCGCGGGATTACCGACGTTGACCGGCAGATGCACCTCGGACTCCATCAGCGAGACGAGCCCGCGAACCAGGTCGTCGACGTAGCAGAAGGATCGCGTCTGGCTGCCGTCGCCGAAGACGGTGAGGGGCTTGTCCTGGAGCGCCTGGCGCAAAAACGTCGGGATCGCGCGGCCGTCGTGCGGCCGCATCCTGGGGCCGTAGGTGTTGAAGATCCGGATGATGCAGGTGTCGACTCCCTGCTGGCGGTTGTAGGCCATCGTCAGCGCCTCGGCGTAGCGCTTCGCCTCGTCGTAGACCCCGCGGGGACCGATCGGGTTGACGTTGCCCCAGTAGCTCTCGGGCTGGGGGTGGATCTCCGGGTCGCCGTAGACCTCCGAGGTCGAGGCGAGCAGGAAGCGGGCGCGCTTGAACTTGGCGAGGCCGAGCATGTGATGGGTCCCGTAGGAGCCGACCTTGAGCGTGTGGAGGGGGAGGCGCGCGTAGTCGATCGGGCTCGCCGGGGAGGCGAGGTGGTAGACGAAGTCCACCGGCTCGGCGATCTCCACCCGCTCGGTGATGTCCTGGTTGTTGAAGACGAAGTCGTCGTCGCGGATGTGGCTGATGTTGCGCAGCGACCCGGTCTCGAGGTTGTCGAGGCAGATCACGCGGTGACCCTTGCCGAGCAGGTGCTCGCAGAGATGGGAGCCGAGAAAGCCGGCCCCGCCGGTGACAATGCAGGTGCTCATGGGAGAGCGCTCCGGGGAGCGCCTGGCGAACTGTATCGGTGGCGGGGGCGGCCTTCCTGAGTCGCGGCGCCGCGGGTGCGGTGGGGGCGAGGGATCGCGCTCGCGGGATTGAGTGGGCATGGCAACCACGCCGGTCGAGCTCCACAGCGCCCGCGCGCTCGCCCTGCTCGAGGCGGAGGAGGCGGCGATCCGCCGGACCGCGCGTCGCGCCTCGCTCTGCGCTGACGACGCCGAGGACGCGTTCCAGCGAGCCGTGGTGATCCTGCTCACGCGTGCTCCCGAGGCGGAGGGCGGCAACCTGGCGGCCTGGATGCACGTCGTCACCCGGCGCGAGGCCTCCGCGGTTCGCCGGCAGCGATCGAGGTTGCTCGGCGGCGCTGATCCGGCCGCACCGGGTGAGGAGCTCCCCTCCGTCCGGCCGGGCCCGGCGGAGCAGGTCGAGGGGCGCGAGCGGGTCGCCGCCGCGGCTGGGCGCCTACGGCGGCTGAAGCCGCAGGAACGCCGAGCGCTGGCGCTGCAGGCCGCCGGTTGCTCCTACGCCGAGATCCAGGCGATCACGGGCTGGACCTACACGAAGGTCAACCGCTGTATGGCCGAGGGTCGGAGCAGGCTCCGCCAGCTCGACGCAATCACCTGAGTTCGCTACACCGAGTCAGGGCAGGTCGCGGCGGGGCAGGATCCAGCGCTGACGAGCAAGGCGGCACACCCATAGGAGGACGCATGCGCGATCGTCAAGAGCGGAGCGGGAGGGATTCGAACCCCCGGACCTTTCGGTCGGCCGCTTTCAAGGCGGCTGCATTCAGCCAGACTCTGCCACCGCTCCAAGCTGGTCAGATGGACGCAGGTTGACTGATCGACGTCCGTCGAGACACGTCCGAATCAAGTACTCCGATCCGTCGGCCCGAAGAACGTAAAGCCAATCGTAAGATTCAGGGGCGGACCGTTTGACAACGTATCCCTTCGAGTTGGAGTGGATGCGGCGTAGATCTACCTGGCGGCCCGATACGAACTTGCATTGAACTCGATGCAGGCCGTCAGCATCGACGACGAGGTCGTACGCGGCTGATTCGGTCAGCGGGACCGCCACATCCCACCCGAGCGCCGTGAAAGTGGCGACCGCCCGGGTTGTCGCGATGTCACCTTTGCGTTGGGTGTCTCGCATCCCGGAAACAGATTAGCGGTAGGGGCAACCGCAAGATTGGGTAGCCGCTTCCGTGGATGCCACCGAAGCGCCGATACCACTTCGAGGCGGCCAGCGCTGTGCCCAACCACGCAGAGGGTACGCTGGCCGGCGATGGCGGAGCAAGGAGCGGCGCGCTGGCGCAACTGGTCCCGCGAGCAGGGCTGCTCGCCGTTTCAGATCGTCCGACCGCACACCCGCGAGGGCCTCGTCCGGGCCATCGTCGACGCCAACCAGGCCGGTCGCAGGATCAAGGTGGCGGGCTCCGGGCACTCGTTCAGCCCGGCCGCCCTGACCGAGGGGACGATGCTGCGGATCGAGCTGCTCGACCGGATCCTCGAAGTCGACCGCTCGAGCGGGCTGGTCAAGGTCGAGGCCGGGATCGGCCTCCGGGAGCTCAGCCGCCGCCTCGACTCCCTCGGCCTCGCCCTCGAGAACCTCGGCGACATCGACCGCCAGACCCTCGCCGGCTCGATCTCGACCGCGACCCATGGCACGGGCGCCCGCTTCCGCAACCTCTCCGCCCAGGTCGAGGCGATCGAGCTCGTCGGCGCCGACGGGACGCTTCGCGAGCTCAGCGAGGCATCCGACGCCGACGCCTTTCGTGCCGCCCGGGTAGGGCTCGGCGCGCTCGGCGCGATCTACTCGGTGACTCTCCGCACCGTCCCCGCCTTCCGGATCGATCGCATCGACCAGCCCCGGCCCCTGGCGGAGACGCTCGACTCCCTCGACGAGCTCGTCGACTCGCTCGACCACTTCGAGTTCTACGTCTTCCCGCACACCGAGTCCGCCCTCTGCCGCGAGAGCACTCGCACCGACGCACCGCCCGAGCCCAAGCACCCCGCGCGCGTCTACGCCCGCGAGGTCGTCCTCGAGAACGGGGCGGGAGGCTGCTTCGCCGCGGTCGCCCGCCGCATCCCCTCCACGGCGCCGGCCATGGCCCGCCTCGCCTCGGCGGGAGCCCGACGCACGCGCAAGCTCGACCACAGCCATCGGGTGTTTCCCTCCGAGCGGCGCCTCAAGTTCACCGAGATGGAGTACGGGATTCCGCGGGAGAACGCCCGCGAGGCGATCGAGGGGGTGCTGGAGATCGCGAGCCGCCCCGAGCTCGCCGTCGCCTTCCCGATCGAGGTCCGCTTCGTGGCCGCCGACGACGCTCTGCTCAGCCCCTCGCACGAGCGCGACTCCTGCTACGTCGCCATCCATCACGATCGCGCCGGCGAGTGGGAGCGCTACTTCGCCGCGGTCGCAAACCTGATGTCGAGGTTCGGCGGACGCCCGCACTGGGGCAAGCGGCACCAGCTCGAGGCAAGCGCCCTCGGCCGCCTATACCCGCGCTTCGACGACTTCCGCTCCGTGCGCGAGCGGCTCGACCCGGGCGGGGCCTTCGCCAACGAATACCTCGACCGCGCCCTGGGCCCCGTCGCGGTCCCCGCCCCACACGGCTGAGGCGCGGTGCCCAGGGCGGCCTTGGTCCACGCGCGGTCGCTTCCAAGAAAGTGCTCGCTATGCGAGCTGAATCGTTGAAGCGAGCGGCCCCGGCGGGCTAGAGGAAGTCGAACCCCTCGCCGCGGTAGGTGGGGGCCTCGCCGACGATCTCGTCCCCCTCGATCAGCAGCAGGCGGTTGAAGTGCTCGCAGAGCTCGCCCGCCTTGGCGTGGCGCATGTAGACGCGGTCGCCGATCCGCATCCGCAGGGCCGCCTCGCCGAGCAGTGGCGTCTGCACCTCGCCTCCGCCCTCGCGACGATCGAGGTGTAGCCCGGCCGGGAGCCACGGCTTCGGCAACCGGTCGGGACCGGGAGCGCCGGAGGCGACGTAGCCGCCGCCGAGCGCGGTCACGCAGCCGGGGGCGGGGCGCCGCACGATCGGCAGCGCGAAGCCGGCGGAGGGCGTCAGCGAGAAGCGGCTGTAGTTGTCGAACAGCCCCGGGGCGTAGAACCCCGACCCCGCCGCGAGCTCGGTGACGGCGTCCTCGGCCGCGGTGGTCTCGAGGCTGCCGGTGCCGCCGCCGTTGACGAAGCGCAGCGGCGCGATCTCACGAACGGCCGCGACGATCTCGGCTCGGCGCTCGCGAACCTGCTGGGTGGAGGCGCGCTGCATCCGCCGGATCCCGAGGTTGCGGAGCGCCTGGCCGGGAGTCGCGTCGCCGACGCCCGCGATCTGCCCCTCGTAGGCGATCAGGCCGTCGAGCTCGACCCCGGGCCGGGCGACGATCTCGGTGGCGAGCTCGCGCGCCGCCCGCGCCGTGCGGATCGGCGAGCGCTTCGGCCCGATCTGCACGCTGCCGCGGAGGGCGCTGAAGCCGACGTCGATGTCGATCGCCACGCGGATCGGCGTCGGCCCGCTGCCGACCGCACCCTCGATCCGGTCGAGTTGGGCGGCGTCGTCGACGACCAGGGTGGGCGCCCCCTCAGCGTCCTCGGCCGCCAGCGTGGCGAGCCGGGAGATCGCGTGGCGGTCGATCGACGGGTAGGCCACCAGCAGGTCGCGATGCCCCGCGGCCGCGAGCATCAGCGCCTCGCTCACCGTGTAGCAGAGCATTCCCCGAAAGCGCTCGTGGCGACCCTCGATCAGCTCGAGCAGCTCACGGCAGCGAATCGACTTCGTGGCCACGCGGATCGGCTTGGCGCCGGCGCGCTGCAGCATCGCGTCGGCGTTGCTCGCGAGCGCGTCGAGGTCGACGAAGGCGAAGGGGGCCTCGATCCCCTCGAAGATCGCCTCGTAGCGGTCGTGCAGGGCGGCGTCGCTCACGGGGGCGCGAGCGTAGTCGATGCCGGCCCGCCCGCAGGGCCAACGCCTCCCGGCGCTGCCTCTAGAATCGGCGCCGTCCGCGGGACCGGCTTGACACCCGCGGCACAGACCCCGGAGAGGTGGCCGAGTGGCTGAAGGCACTCGCCTGCTAAGCGAGTAGGGGGCGCAAGCTCTCTCGAGGGTTCGAATCCCTCCCTCTCCGCTACGACCAGCCCGCGCAGGGGCAGAGGTCCCACCTGGGCGGGGGCGAACGTCCCGCGCTGGCGCCCTTGAGAGGGCATGCGGGACGCTCGGATCGCAGAGTTGGCCGGTCGGCAGTTCAACCGCATCGCGCGGCACCAGCTGATCGAGGTGGGGCTATCGGAGGCCGCGATCGCACACCGGGTGGCCCAAGGGCGCCTCGTGATCGTCGAGGCGGCGGTCTTTGCGGTGGCGCCGGTGATCGAACCCGATGATTGGGGGCGCTGGATGGCGGCCACCCTGACCGCGCCCGGCAGCGTGCTGAGCCACCTCAGCGCCGCAGCGGCCTGGGGGTTCTGGTCGTTACCGCGGCGCTACGAGATCGTCACGAGGCCCGGCAGCGGCGGCCCGCGTCGTCACGGTCGGGTCCTGGTCCATCGCAGCTCCACCCTGGACGGGGATTGCGAGCAGTTGCGCGAAATCGCCATCACGTCCGTCCCTCGCACCCTGCTCGACCTTGCCCCGCAGGTGAGCTCCCGCGCGTTGGCGCGGGCGCTTCGCGAGGCCATTCGCCTGCGGTTGACGACGCTGGGCGCGGTCGGCGACGCCCTCGGCACCCACCGAGGCCGCCGAGGGGCCGGCAGGCTTGCCGCAGCCGTAGCGCGCTACGAGGGGCTGCCGCTTGAGCGAGCCCGAAGCGGTGCCGAGATCCGCGCGATGGAGCACCTGAGGGACGCCGGGTATCCGCTCCCGTTGCTCAACGTTTCGGTTGCGGGCGAGGAGGCCGATCTGAGCTGGCCTCAATGGCGCTTGATCATCGAGATCGACGGCGGCCCGTTCCACCTCGATCGCGGGGAGGACGCGCGCAAGCAGGCCCGCTGGGGAGCGGCGGGCTGGGAGGTTCGGCGGCTTCCCTCCGACGACGTGTACGAGCATCCGTACCGGCTTCTGGCCCTCGCATCTCCGCCGAACGTCCCGCGATGACCCCTATGGCGGTTCTTCCGGGACGCTCGTCGGGGGGTCGCGCTCCGCGGCGATTGTGGGAGAGTCCGCCCCGTGAGCGGCAGGGCGGATCGAGAGGTCGAATCGCCCGCGGAGCTGGAGCGGGTGCTCGCCGATCGCGGTCACCTGCGGGACCTGGTCTTCCAGGGCATGGACCTGGGCGCCGTCGAGGTCGACTGGGCGCGGGTCGACGTCAAGCGCTCGGTGTTCGTCGCCTGCGAGTTCCCCTCGGCCGAGGTCGAGGCGACCGTGCGCAAACGCGGCGCCGCCGTCATCCCGAACCTGAGGGACAAGCGGCCCTACAGCGTCTACCCGCCACGGCTCTACACCTACGAGGAGCTCGCCCCGGCCGACGCTGCGATCCAGCGATGGTTCAACCGCCACGGCGTCCCGGACCCTTACGAGCCGATCGAGGCGATCGCCCAGCGCCTGCACGACACGGCGATGACCGACGGGATCGGCGACTTCCTGAGCGCCCGTGACCCCGAGCGGGTCGTCGGGATCATGGGCGGCCACTCCGCCGGCCGCGACACCGCCGACTACGAGCGGGTGGTGCGCCTCGCCCACCGGCTGACCGCCGCCGGCTACCTCGTGGTCACCGGCGGCGGCCCGGGGATCATGGAGGCGGGGAACCTGGGCGCCTATCTCACCCGAGCCGGCGACGAGCGGGAGATCGACCGCGCCCTGAAGCGGCTGCGACAGGCTCCGGTCCTCGGGCGGGGCTACGCCAAGGCGGCCGAGGACGTCCACGCGCGGCTCGCCGGCGGGCGGCGCAAGGGCGGCAAGAGCCTCGCGATCCCGACATGGAACTACGAGGGCGAGCCGATCGGCCGCTTCGCGACCCACATCGCCAAGTACTTCGCCAACTCGATCCGCGAGGATGGCCTCCTTCGCATCGCGCGAGCGGGCGTGGTCTTCGCCCCCGGCGGCGCGGGGACGGTGCAGGAGGTCTTCCAGGATGGGACGATCAACGCCTACTCCAAGGCCGCCGACCAGGCGCCGATGCTCTTCGTGGGCTGCGAGCATTTCGCCGGCAGCGGGATCTATGCCCTTGCCGCCTCGATGGCGGAGCGCGCGCCGACGCCATACCGGCATCTGCTCGCGCTCACCGACGACCTCGATGAGGCCCTCGCCCACATCGAGTCCCCGCCGCAGCGCCCCCGCAGGGGACGGTCGCGGTGAGCGTCGCCGCCGCACCGCCGCGGACCCTGAGCACCACCGACGTCGTCGGCACCGCCGCTGAGCGGGAGGCTCTGGCCCGAGTGCGGGAGCTGAGTGGCGAGCGCGACGGACCGATGGAGCTTCACGGCCTGCGGGCCTTCCTGATCTGCGAGCGGCTCGCCGCCGAGGGTGGCCACGAGGTCGACCGCGAGGTGCTGCTCGTCGCCGCCCTCCTGCACGACATCGGCCTCTACGAGGGAGCCTCGAAGGGCGGCGCCTACGTCAGCGACGGGCGCGACTACGCCGAGCGGATGCTCGCCGCCCGCAAGGATTGGCCGCGAGGGCGCCAGCTCCTCTGCCTGCGCGCGATCGAGCGCCACCACGAGGTGCGCTCGCAGTGGCAGGCGGGCGCGGAGGTGGAGCTGCTGCGCCGCGCGGACCTCGTCGAGCTCTCCCGCGGCCTCGTCTCCTTCGGCCTCGAGAGGGCCTGGATACGCGGCCTCTTCGCCGCCGTCCCCCGCCGCGGCGTCTATGGAGAGATCGGCAGGTTGGTGGCCCGGGCGGCGCGCGAGCGGCCGGCGACGCTGCCCCTGATCTTCATTCGAGGTCGCTGAGCAGCTCCTCGGCCTCGCTCCAACAGCCGGGCGGGACCTGCAGGGAGATGTCGCCGCGCCCGAAGCGATCGAGCGGCCAGTCCGAGGTGATCACGGCCTCGATCCCCGCCTCGGCGAGGTGCTGCCGCCAGGCTCGCGCGGCCTCGAGCTCGCCGAAGTCGCGGACGACCTCCCAGTCGTCGAAGCGCGGGTCGCCCACCCGCAGCTCGGCGGCGCCGTCGGCATGCTCGGACATCAGCATCCTGCGCAGTCGATCCAGCGGCCGCATCGCTCGACCTTACGCGCCCAGCCGCTCTGCAGGGTCCGACGCGGCGCGTCCGAGTCGGTAGATCGGGTTCAGGCGCTCTCGGCCGGCGAGTTGCGCTCGAGCCAGCGGTCGACGAAGTAGCCGCCGAAGGGAAGCACGGCGCCGAGCAGGATCAGCAGCGTCGTCCCGCCACTCCAGCCCAGGTCGTCGCGGATGTTGAGCGCGATGACGACGTAGGCGATGAACAGCAGGCCGTGGATCGGGCCGAGCACCTGTACGCCGATCGCCTCATCGTGGACATGCTTGAGGTAGCTGGCGAGGAGCAGCAGCAGGAAGCTGGTCGCCTCCAGCAGCGCCACGTGCCTGAAGTTGCGGACATTCATTCCCCTCAACGCTAGCGGGGGGTCCACCTCGGGTCCGCGGGGGAGGCCCACGCGTTTGGCCCCGCCCATGCTCGGGAAGGGGGGAGGCATGGAAAGCGAAGATCGCGTGCCGGCTCCCGAGCCGGAGCAGAATCCCGAGAAGCCGACCGACGAATGGGTTACGGGCGACGAGCCGATGACCGGGCCTCAGGCCTCCTACCTGCAGACCCTCTGCCAGGAGGCGGGCGAGGAATTCGATGGGTCGCTCTCAAAGGCCGCGGCCTCGAAGCGGATCGACGAGCTGCAGGCGAAGACGGGCCGCGGCGGCGAAACCCCCGCGCCCGCCGATCGCGAGCAGTGAGCTCCGGGGCGGCGACGCCCCGGAAGGCGAGGAGCTCGGGCCCCGGGAGATGATCGGGCGCCGGGGCGCCCATGAGATCGTCCGGGTCTTCGCCGAGAAGGACCTGCTCGTCGACGCCGGCGCCCTCGCGTTTCGCGGCCTGATCACGCTGATTCCCGCGGCGCTCTTCATCGTGGGGCTGCTCGGGTTCTTCGGCCTTGAGGAGGTCTGGAAGTCCGACATCGCGCCGGATCTGAAGGAGGGCGTCTCCCCGGCCACGTTCAAGTTCCTCGACGACGCGGTGGTCAAAGTGCTCGGCGCTCAGGACATCTTCTGGGTCACGGCCGGAGCGGCGCTCACCGCCTGGGAGGCGTCGGCCGTCGTGCGCGCGGCCGGCAACATGATGAACAAGATCTACGAGGTCGAGGACGACGGCTCGTTCCGTCGCGAGCTGGCGGAGTCGATCCCGGTGGGCGCCGCCGCCGGGATCCTCCTGGTCATGGCGACCGCCGCAGTGCGCCTCGGACCACTTGGGATCGAGGCCCTGATCGGAGACAGCCTGCCCGCCCACGTCGCCTCCTTCATCGTCTGCTGGAGCGTGGCGCTCGCCCTGCTGCTCGTGGTGGTCGCCCTGATCGTCCGCTTCGCCCCGGCGATCGAGCGGCCGCCGCGGTGGCTCTCGTTCGGAGCCGGAACGATCGTCGTCGCCTGGGCGGTGATGTCGGCGCTCTTCGGCCTCTATCTGGCCACGTTCGCCAGCTACGGCTCGGTCTTCGGCAGCCTCGCGACCGTCTTCATCCTGATCGAGTACCTGTTCCTCGTCGCGGTCGTCTTCCTCGGCGGCATCGTGATCGACTCGATCGCCGACGGCCGCGAGCGCCACGACTAGCGCTGCCGAGCCGCGGCTAAGATGGTCGATCCGCGAGGCTCGACCTCACGGCAGGCGCCCGTAGCTCAGCTGGATAGAGCGTCGGTCTACGGAACCGAAGGTCAGAGGTTCGAATCCTCTCGGGCGCGCTAGGTAAACCGCCGCAAACCAAGCTATTGGGCGCCCCCTAACGATCTGGCGTCCCTTTCACGCGGCACCAAGTAGGCACCAATCTTTGCGGGCGACCTTGCCAGGGCGCGCCCCCTTGTCGAAGAGGTCGCAAGCCAGGTCGGAGAGGCGCTCGGGACCACACCCTCGATCGCGCACGGCGCGCACTAGGCGGGGGCGAAGCTTTCGTGCGAGGGCTTCGACCGAAAGCCCGTAGTCGTTCTGAATCGTGGCCGGTCGCCGGGCGGCCCAATGACCTCCGATCGGCTCCGGGCTGGCAGTCCCCCGTCGCCCTATCCCTCCCGTTGTAGGTATCCCTCGCGGTGACAGGTAAGGCCGTAGAGCTCGAGGTCGGGTCGCGGCAGAAAGCCACGGCCCTGCGCGCTGCCCAGCCATTGCCGCACCGCCGGGATCACGCCGCGCGGAAAGCTCGGATCAACTCGCATCTCCTCCACGTCAACGCATCCATCCTCGGCCACGTAGAAGCTCCCCGGCGAGACGAACCCAGAGAAGCCGTTCAGCCCGGCCAATGTCGTCTCGAAGGTGTGGGCGGAGTCCTCGACCACGAGGACCGCGCCTGGGCCCACGAATCGCTCCACCCGGCTTGGCAAGCCGGGATCGCAGATATCACCGTCGAGCAGAGTGATCTGCTCCGCATAGCTGCGATCGACTCGTCGAAGCTGCCACCGGGCCCGGTCGTTGTCGAGGTCGATCGAGACGACGCGCACGACGTCGATCCGCCCGTAGGAGGCCAGGGTCCGCAAGCGGTCCCGGAACCACAGCGCGCTCCCGCCGAGATGCGTACCCAGCTCGATCACCGTGGAGACGTTCGCCATCCAGAGAATGTGCTCATAAACCCGCAGATCCTCCGGCAGCTTGAGGAGCGGAACACCCATGTAGCTGTCGTTCATCGCCTGACGCAGCCGCTCACCCCACAGCCGGCTGACGGGTTCGGAGAACTCGACGTCGGCCTTTCTAGGAAGTTGCGTCAACCTGATCCCGGCACGTCATGTCCTGCGCCGTAGCTGGGAGAACCGCGGCGACGAGCGGTGTCGGAGGTTTTAGGAGCTTCATGAGGAGAGCCTAGACGGGGGACGCGGGATGCTGGGAGCCGAAGCACCACCCTCCGATGCGCGACGGGGCGCCTAGACCGGTTCTCGTGCGATCAGATCGCTCGCAAGCCGTAGCCCTTGGAATAGCCCGATCGCATGGACACTGAGGGGTTCGCCGAGCGCCATCGAGGCGATCAGGGTGGCGGCGATCCGGTGGACGTCGCGGATCAGGCCGAGCGCGAGCAGGGAGCGGGTCTCGTTGGCGACGTCGCCGTCGCCGACCCGAAGGACGGCGCGGATGTCCTCCTCGATGCCGCGGGCAGCCATCGCCACGGAGATGTTCTCGAGGTCGTCGCCGGTGACGGCAGCGACTGCCCGCGCCTTGGGAAGCGATAGCCGTCTCATCAGCGAATGGTCTGAGCCGCGCCCGATTACCACTGGCAGCCGAGCTCGCGCGCAAGGCCAATAGTTCCTGCCCTCCTCGTCCCGCTCGACCGCGACCACGGGCACGCCACAGCTGCGGAGCAGCAGGCAGAGCCGCATCCCGACCTGGCCCAACCCGACCACGACGACGTGATCTCGGCGGGGGACCATTCGCCTGCCGACCAAGCCAGTGAGGCGCCGGTCCACGACCCGATTGACCAACCCAGCCGTGAAGCTGGCGGCGAAGATCAGGGCGAGGATCATCGTCAACGAAGTGAAGAGCTTGTACCAGCCGGGACCCTTGTCGACGTCGAGGTTGGGATCGACCGTGACCAAGGTCTTGGCGGAGCCGTAGATTGCGTCCACTGCGGATTGTCGAGGACGAAGGCGGCGGTGATCGTCTCGATCAGGAAGATCGCCACGAGTCCGATCGCGCCGTAGAGAAGCAGGCCGGCGCTCTTGTCGTAGGGCGTGAACAGGGCCCGAGCGAGCGCCACGAACCGGTGGGCCTAGAGCTGAGGGACCGGCTCCTCCGACAGCGCCATCCTCGTCGATCAGCAGGATCGGGCTGTCGCCCTCAACGCTGACCGACGCCGCGCCCTCTTTGATGCAGGGGCCCGCTAGATGGTTGATTCCAAATCAATGGCCGTAGGCAGCAAAGCTGCGGCCGGGCCGGCCGATCTCGGCGTTGTGCCAGAGCCCGGCGGCGAGCGCGAGTAGCCGCAGCCCGACCCGGGCGCAGA
>JAABUR0100000703.1_pt1 | contig 68053 bp, 72 predicted proteins | sample 5560091 | NCBI WGS metagenome assembly JAABUR01 (sample SAMN10711879, study PRJNA513375) | rock metagenome | isolation source: Antarctica rocks | place: Antarctica: Victoria Land, University Valley sud
GAGACGATGGCCCTCATCGATGCCGTCGTCGACCACGAGGAGGTGAGTCCGACACTCCTGGCCAGCTGATCGAGCCGACGCGACGATGACGCCCTGTTACACCACGTCGTGGGACTTGACCCCGTGGAGGGATCGACCAGGCAGGGATCGACCAGGCCGAGTCATACGACCGGTGGATCTCCATCACGGCCGTCCCAGGCGACCTGCGTGCCGGCCAGCCACCACGCAGAGCGCGATGATCCGACGCCGGGTCGGGTCGGCGAGGAGGGCGATCGAGGTTCCGTTCCGTCGCGGCACGGGTACACGGTGCCGCGGTGCGCTCAACTCGGACGTATCGCGGCCTTCACGGCGGGCCTTCACGGCCCGGGAGCGCCGCCTCCCGGGCCGTCGGGCGATACGTGCTGGACGATCAGCAGCCGGCCGGCGCCGTCGCGGCGTCGATCCGCGGCGAGGCGCCCACCGGAACGTCGAAGTAGGTCGCGACGAGCACCAGGTTCTGGCTGCCCCGGTTGAACGCCGAGTGGACGTGGCCCTGGCCCTGGTCGATGAAGGCCGTCCCATGCTCGGAGCTGGCCTTGATCCGCATCCGGGTGCGCGAGCGCAGAGCAGGGCGGCCGAGGCGACGGCCGCGAAGAGACGGATGCATCGCGCTACTCGGCATGTCCGGTGGCGCGCCGGTGGCGATAATCGCTCGATGCCCAGCGACTCGACGATGGCATCGAGGTCCGCGAGCCGCGCGTCGAGCGAGAAGTCGGTGACCGTCCAGTCGGACAGGCCGAACCCTCGCTCGTCGTACCGGATCAGCGTCGAGATCTAGCCGAGGTCGTCGAGGAAGTGGCGCCACACCGGGCTCTCCCAGTCGTGCTGCAGATGGCTCAGCCAGCACGACACGACGACCACGGGCGGCCCGCTGCCGTGGACCGCGTGCGCGAGCCGGATGCCGTCGCGCGACCGGCAGAAGCGGATCTCCTGGCCCATCGGCCGAGGAAGTCGCTCGACTGACTCGCGGTTCCACGTCGTCGTCACCGTCGGCCCATCCTACCCGGCGCTGTCCACCGTGCCGGGAAGACCAGGTGTTGCCCTCGGGCCCTCGGGCAATCTCGCTGACACGAGTTGCCCGATCCGGCGTGTGCTGCCGTGCGCCCCGAGCCAGCGCAGCCGCTGGGCGCGGAGCGTGGCCGCCGTCACGCGCCCGACGATGCCGTCAGCCGGCCACCATCACGACGCGCGTGGCCGCCTGCCGGAGGCGGGCATAGCCGGGTTTCACGACCTCGTTGATGATCCGCAGTCGCTCGTCGAACGCCGCGAAGGCGCTCTTCATCGCGTTGATCGTCAGCCATTCCATCTCGCCCAGGCCGATCCCGAACGCGCGGTCGAGCGCCGCGAACTCGCCGCTTAGCGTCGTGTCGCTCATCAGCCGGTTGTCCGTGTTCACGGTCACCCGGAATCGGAGGCGCCGCAGGAGGTCGATCGGGTGCTCCTCGATCGATCGCGCCGCCCCGGTGTGGACGTTCGAGGTCGGGCACATCTCGAGGGGAACCCGCCGGTCGCGCACGAACGTCGCCAGCCGTCCCAGCTCGACCGATCCGTCCTCACGGACGCGCACGTCGTCCACGATCCGCACGCCGTGCCCGAGACGCTCGGCGCCGCAGTACTGGAGCGCCTCCCAGATCGACGGCAGCCCGAACGCCTCGCCGGCGTGGATCGTGATGTGGAAGTTCTCGTGCCGGACGTGGTCGAAGGCCTCGAGGTGCCGCGTCGGGCGGTAGCCCTCCTCGGGGCCGGCGATGTCGAACCCCACGACCCCGGCGTCGCGGTGGCGGACCGCGAGCTCGGCGATCTCGAGGCTCCTAGCGGCCTGGCGCATCGCCGTGACGAGCATCTTCATGACGATCGGCCGGCCCGCCGCGCGCGCCCGCTCCTCGCCGATCCGGAAGCCCTCGAGGTTCGCCTCGACCACCTCGTCCAGGGAGAGGCCGCGCTCGACGGACAGCTCCGGGGCATAGCGGACCTCGGCATAGACGACGCCGTCGGCGGCGAGGTCCTCGGCGCACTCGGCCGCGACGCGGACGATGGCGTCACGCTCCTGGAGGACGCCGACCGTGTGCTGGAAGGTCTCGAGGTACAGCTCGAGGCTCTTGCGGTCCGCACCGCGGTGCATCCACACGGCCAGCTCGTGAACGTCGCGGGTGGGCAGCCCCGTGTACCCATGCTCACCAGCGAGGTCGACGATCGTCGCGGCTCGCAGCCCGCCGTCGAGGTGGTCGTGGAGCAGCGCCTTGGGCGCCTGGCGGATCGAGTCCAGGGTCAGCAACGGGGTTCCTCGTCGGGCGGTGGCGCGGATCGTACCCGCATGCGCACCGGTCCGACAGACGGACCGCTCTAGCCGCCGGGGAGCCGCCCCCGGGCGGCCGCGAGGGCGTCCGCGACCCGCCGCGGCGCCGTCCCGCCGACCACGTCGCACGACGCCAGCGCCGCTTCGATAGCGGACGCGTTGCGCAGCTCGGCGAGGACCGCCTGGTCGCCCGCGAGCGAGCGCGCCGTCGGGTCGTCCGTCGCGCTGAGCGCATCGCCGACGACGGCGTCCTCCAGCTCGGCGAGCGTCACGCCGGCCGCCTCGGCCCGGGCCACGAGCGCGCCCACGGCGTGGTGCGCCGCCCGAAACGGGACCCCGCGCCGGACGAGCGCGTCGGCGACGGCCGTTGCGGTCGTATGGCCCTGCTCCGCGGCTGCGCGCATCCGCTCGGCGTCGATCGTGAGCGTCGCCACAAGACCGGCCATCACGTCGAGCGACGACTCGAGCGTGGCGACCGCCTCGAACAGCGGCGCCTTGTCCTCCTGCAGGTCGCGCTGGTAGCCCAGCGGCAGACCCTTGAGCAGCCCGAGCGCGCCGGCGAGCGAGCCGGTGACCCGGGCGGCGCGCCCGCGCACGAGCTCCGCCGGATCCGGGTTCCGCTTGTTGGGCATCATCGAGCTGCCGGTCGAGAAGGCATCCGACACCCGCACCCAGCCGAAGGCCGGGTTCGACCACCACGTGATCTCCTCCGCCAGCCGGGAGAGGTGGACCATCGCCAGCGCGATCGCGGACAGCGTCTCGACCACGAAGTCACGGTCGCCGACCGCGTCGATGGAGTTCCGGGTCACGCCGTCGAACCCGAGATCGGCGGCCGTGGCCTCGCGGTCGAGCGGGAACCCGGCCCCGGCCAGCGCTCCCGAACCGAGCGGCGAGACGTTCAGCCGGTGCCGCGCATCGGCGAGCCGACCCCGGTCGCGTTCGAGCGCCTCGACGTGCCCGAGCAGGTGATGGGCGAGCAGAACCGGCTGGGCCGGCTGGATGTGCGTCGTCCCGGCGAGGATCGCCTCCCCTTCCCGCTCCGCGAGGTCGACCAGCGCCCCCTCCAGCTCCACGAGCGACGCGTCCAGCCGGTCGATCGCGCGCCGGGTCCAGAGACGGAGGTCGGTGGCGACCTGGTCGTTGCGGGATCGTCCCGTTTGGAGCTTGCCGGCCAGCGGCCCGATCCGCTCCGTCAGCGCCGCCTCGAGGTTGAGGTGCACGTCCTCGAGCGCTGGGTCCCATTCGATCCGTCCCGTCGCGACGTCGGCGCGCAGTGCCTCGAGGCCGTCGACCAGCCTCGCTACCTCGCCCTTGTCGAGGATGCCGGCGCGGCCGAGCCCCCGGACGTGGGCGATCGAGCCGACGAGGTCGTCGTCGGCCAGCGCCCGGTCGATCTCGATCGAGCGCGTGAAGTCCGCGACGCGCGCGTCGTTGCCCTCCGCGAACCGGCCGCCCCACAGGCGCATGGACCCTCCTCCCCCGCGCATCGTACCGGCGCGGAAACCTGACCGGCCCTGACCGTGTTGTAGGGATGCTGGGCGAAGGCGACCCTCCCAGTCGCAACCAAACTTGGCCTAGCGGAATAGGCCAATGTCCGCTAGGATCCCCACCATGACCGACGCCCACCGTTCCAGCCGGCTTCTCTGGCTCCTCTTCATCGCCCTCGGCTTCATGTGGGGCAGCAGCTACTTCTTCATCAAGATCGGCGTCGAGGCCGGCCTGCCCCCGCTCACCCTCGTCGCGAGCCGTCTCTTCTTCGGCTTCCTCGTCCTCGTCACGGTCGTCGCGATCGCGCGTGAGCCGCTGCCGCGCAGCCCGCGCCAGTACGGGCACCTGCTCGTCATGTCGGTCGTGAACATCGTCCTGCCGTTCTTCCTGATCACGTGGGGAGAGCAGTCGATCGACTCCGCGCTGGCGGCGATCCTCAATGCCACCGTCCCGCTGTTCGTGATCGTGATCGCGCCGCTGTTCCTCCCGGACGAGCACGTGACGCTCAACCGGGTCGTCGGTCTCGCGGTCGGCTTCGCCGGTGTGCTGGTGCTCTTCGCGCCGGACCTCGGCGTGCTGGAGGGCAACAACCTCCTCGGCTGGCTGGCGTTGATCGGCTCGTCGGTCAGCTACGCGCTCGGCAACGTCTACGCGAAGCGGAACGTGACGGGCCTCCGGCCGATGATCCCCGCCCTGTTCCAGGTCACGTTCGCGCTGGCCATCAGCGCGGTCCTGGCACTCGTCATCGAGCGTCCGATCGGGAGGGTCCCGGTGACGCGCGACTCGCTGTTCGCGGTCGTCTGGCTCGGCGTGCTGGGCTCAGGCTTCGCCTACCTGCTCTACTTCCGGATCCTCCGCGACTGGGGCGCCACCCGCACGTCGCTGGTGGCCTACCTGCTGCCGGTGTTCGGGATCGCGCTCGGCGTCCTCCTCAACGAACCCGTCACGCCGAACCGGATCCTGGGCACCCTCCTGATCGTCGGCGGCGTGGCGCTGGTCAACTCGCGCTACGGGAAGAGGCGGCTCTTCGGCGCCGCGGCGACGACCCCCACCGGCGCATCGGCCGCCCCGCCCACGGGAGCACGTCCCGAGCGAGGCTGAAGGACGGCCGCGACCGCGATGAGGGCGACGGCGTGGGGAGGCACGCGCGCGAGCGCCGGCTCAGAAGCCGATCGGGTGCCAGACGGTCTTCATCTCGAGGAACGCGGCGATCCACTCTGGCCGCTCCGTCGCCCGGTCGTCGGTCCAGTCGAAGCGGGCGTCCGCCACCCCCGCGGGGCGCCGCGAGATCCGCTTGACGTTGTCGGCCGCCATCTCCTCGACCCGGGTGCGGAGGTCGTCCGGCACGCCCCAGGTGTCGATCGCATCGACGTCCACGTGCCCCGCCAGGATCGGCACGAGCTCCTGCTTCAAGCCGGTCAGGAGGTTCACGACGCCGCCCGGGACGTCGCTCGTGGCGAGGACCTCGGTCAGCGTGACCGCCGGCAGCGGCCGGGTCTCCGAGGCGAGCACGACCGTCGCGTTGCCGGTCACGAGCGGCGGCGCCAGGCGGCTGACGAGACCCAGCAGCGACGACGTCTCCGGCGCCACGATGCCAACGACGCCGGTCGGCTCGGGGATCGTGAAGTTGAAGTACGGGGCCGCGACCGGGTTGGACGAGCCGAGCACCTGGGCGATCTTGTCCGCCCAGCCGGCGTACCAGACCCAGCGATCGATCGAGCGGGCCACGAGCTCGCGGGCCCGCGCGTCCCGGACGCCCTCCGCGGCCGCGACCTCCGCCTCGAACTGCTCTCGGCGACCTTCCATCAGCTCCGCCACCCGGTAGAGCACCTGGCCCCGGTTCATCGCCGTCTTGTCGGCCCATGGCTGAGCGGCCTTGCGGGCGGCCCGGACAGCGTCGCGCAGGTCCTTGCGCGAGGCGCGCACGGCATTCCCGAGCGGGGCCCCGCCGGCCGCGCGGACGACGTACGACCGGCCCGATTCGCTGCGCGGGAACGCCCCGCCGAGGTACAGCTTGTACGTCTTCCGGACCTCGAGGCGCGGCGCCGGCGCGGCCGTCATGGCACGTCCCCGGCTGCGTCGCGCCGCGCGCGGGCTGCGAAATGGTTCGAACCAAGCGCAACGATTGCGCTTGGGCGCAACGAGTTCGCAGACTGCCTGCGGCAGGGCGACGCCTCGCGGCCCGGGCCGGTGGCGACCGTCATCGGTCCTCGAGGCGAACGTACGCGTGCAGGCCGTGCATGCCGCCCTCGCGGCCGAACCCGGACTCCTTGTAGCCGCCGAATGGCGACGTGGGGTCGAAGCGGTTGAACGTGTTGGCCCACACGACGCCCGCCTTGAGCCGCCTGACCATCGACAGGATCCGGCTGCCCTTGTCCGTCCACACCCCGGCCGACAGGCCGTACGGCGTGTTGTTGGCCTTCTCGATCGCCTCTTCCGGCGTGCGGAAGGTCAGCACGGACAGGACCGGCCCGAAGATCTCCTCGCGCGCGATCCGGTGGGACTGGGCGACGCCGGTGAATAGGGTCGGACGGAAGAAGTAGCCGCGGTCCGGCAGGTCGCAGGCCGGCTGGTAGATCTCCGCGCCTTCGGCCGTCCCGGCGGCCACCAGCTCGGTAATCTTCTCGAGCTGCTGCTTCGAGTTGATGGCGCCGACGTCCGTGTTCTTGTCAAGCGGGTCGCCGACCCGGATCGTCGCCAGGCGGTCCTTGAGCTTCTCGACCAGCGGCCCCTGGATCGACTCCTGGACGAGCAGCCGCGAGCCGGCGCAGCAGACCTCGCCCTGATTGAAGTAGATGCCGTTGACGATCCCCTCGACCGCCTGGTCGAGCGGCGCGTCGTCGAACACGATGTTGGCGGCCTTGCCGCCGAGCTCGAGCGTGAGGCCCTTGTCCGAGCCCGCGACGCCGCGGGCGATCTTCTTGCCGACCTCGGTCGAGCCGGTGAAGGCGACCTTGTCGACGCCCGGGTGGGTCACGAGGTGCATCCCGATCTCGCCCGGCCCGGGCACGATGTTGACGACCCCCGGCGGCAGGTCAGCCTGGCGGCAGACGTCGGCGAACAGCAGCGCGCTGAGCGGCGTCGTCGATGCCGGCTTCAGGACCACCGTGTTGCCGGCCGCGAGCGCCGGGGCGATCTTCCAGGCCAGCATCAGCAGCGGGAAGTTCCACGGGATGATCTGCGCCGCCACGCCGAGCGGCTTGGCGACCCGGCCCGGGAACGCGTACTCGAGCTTGTCCGCCCAGCCGGCGTAGTACCAGAAGTGGGCCGCCGCGAGCGGCACGTCGACGTCGCGCGACTCCTTGATCGGCTTGCCGCCATCCATCGACTCGAGCACGGCGAACTCGCGGCTGCGCTCCTGCAGGAGCCGGGCGATGCGGAACAGGTACTTGGCCCGCTCCCTGCCCGGCAGGGTGCCCCAGCTCCGCCGCTGGGCGCGGCGGGCCGCCGCGACGGCCCGGTCGATGTCCGCCCCGGTCGCTCTGGCGACCACCGCCAGGGGCTCCTCCGTGGCCGGATTGACGCTGACGAACGTGCCGCCGTCGCTGGCCTCGACCTCGCGCCCGCCGATGAAGAGGCCGTAGCGCTCCTTCAGCGTGACGACGTCGCGGGACTCCGGGGCGGGCGCATAGTCCCATGGGATGGCCTGACCGTCGCCGAGGCCCCAGCTCGTGGGGGCGCGTTCGGCGCTCCGGGCGAGGCTTCGCGCCGGGCGGCTCTCCGGGCCGCTCTCCGGGCTGCGCTCGTTGCCGGCCTCCCGGCCGCGCGCGGACCCGGGGCGGGTGTCGGTGGACATCCGGGGCATTATGGCACGGTGCCTCATCGCCTCCTGCCGGTCGCGCTGCTGGGCGGCATCCTCATCGGCCTGGCCGCCTGCGGGATCCTCGACCCCCGGCCCTCTGCTGCCCCGACCGCCGGCGCCGGTCAATGGCGACCCGGGCCCGCCGCCCGGCAGCCCCTGACCGAGGTCGCCGCTGCCGCGCACGACGGGCGGATCTGGGTGGTGGGCGGCCTCGACGCGAGCGGTGCCGCACAGGACGCGGTGGTCAGCCTGCGGCCGGCGGAGGGACGGTGGCGCGAGGAGCCGTCGCTTCCCATGGCCGTCCACCACGGCACGCTCGTGTCCGACGGGGATGCCCTGTGGCTGATCGGCGGCTACGCCGGCGACGCGCCCAGCGCGGCGGTGTTCCGGCTCGATGGCGACCGCTGGAGCGAGGATCGCCCGCTGCCCGAGGCACGAGCGGCGGGCGCCGCGGCCTGGGACGGGGCCGGCCGCATCGTCTACGCGGGAGGCGTTGGGCCGAGCGGCGTCTCGGCCACCGTCCTGGTCCAGGAGGACCACGGCTGGCGCGCGCTCGGCGCGCTTTCCGAGGCGCGCGAGCACCTGGCGGCGACCTCCGATGGACGCGGAAGCGTGTTCGTCCTCGGCGGCCGGCGGGGCGACCTCGACACCAACCAGGCAACAGTCGACGTCGTGTCCAGGGCCGGGGTCCGCCGGCTGGGCGAGCTGCCGACGCGCCGTGGAGGCGTCGCCGCGTTCTTCTGGCCCGCCGTGGGAGCGTGCCTCGTCGGCGGCGAGTCACCGGGCGGCACGCATGGCGAGGTGGAGTGCATCGACGCGTCGGGAACCCTCACGACGCTGCCGTCACTCCGGCAGCCGCGCCACGGGCTCGGAGCCGCGGTCCTTGACGGCGTGGCCTACTCGATGCTCGGCGGGCCGGAGCCCGGGCTGTTCGTGGCCGACACCGTGGAGTCGCTGACGCTGCCCTGAGCCTGCGCCGTGGGCGCGCATCGGTACGCGGACAGTGGATGACCAGCCTCGCAGTACCGGACGTGGAGATGGTCGTCGTGGCCCGAGTACCAGGTGGCCAGGCCCTCGCCGATCAGGACCGGGTCGTTGAAGTAGATCAGGTTCACATGGCCCGGCGCGGTCGAACGGATGGCCCGGATCAGCGCTCGCGTCGCGGTCCGGTTGTACGACGCCAGGCGGTAGTTGGTGCCCCAGGCGCACTGATCGCGGTTGTCGCGCATCGGCCGCAGGTCGGCGTCGAGGCCGACCTCGTGAGTCGAGTGGCCCGCGATGTCGCCGCCATGCTCGAAGCCGAGGTCGCCGACCGGCAGGGAGCCGTAGCCCGCGGCCAGCATCGTCCCGCCGGCGGCCTCCGTCTGACCGATCGCCGCCCCGGTCCCCCAGTTCGCCGCGCCGTTGCCGACGCTGTAGTCGCACAGGCCCCGCGCGAACGACGGCCGATCGAAATGCGCCACGAGGTAGCGCCACATCGTCGTGTCCGCGATCCCGTCCACGGACAGGCCCACGTGGCGCTCGAACGCCCTGACCGCGGCGGCGGTCGCCGCGTCGTACGTGCCGCTGACCGTCAGACCGGCCGCTCGCTTCTCGTTGAGCTGCCGCTGCAGCGCGAGGACCGGGTAACGCGGTGACCCCGGCCCCACCCGGACGACGAGCCGCGCCCACGTCGCAGCGTCGACGATCCCGGTCCTCGGCAGCCCGCGCGCGCCCTGGAACGTCTGGACACCGGCCCGCGTATCGGTCGAGAAGCGGCCGTCATAGATGACCCGGATCCCGTGCCCGAGGAGCAGCACCTGGATCGCCTTCACGTCGGCCCCGCGGTTGCCGAGGCTCTGGACCGGCCAGGCGAAGCCGGGCAGTGCCGCCGCGACGGACGAGGCGGCCAGAAGGACGGCCAGCAGCGCCGCGATGGGCGCCAGCAGCCGCGCGATACGGGACGAACGGCGGTTCTCGTGCATCGGGCGGCATGCTAGCAGCCGGGCGCGCGCCCGGGCTCGAGCCTCGCTCGCCGGGCGCCAGGGCCGAGGCCCGTCAGGGCGACTCGTAGCCAACCAGCCGGAAGCTCACCTCGCCCGCCGGCCGGTCACTGAAGCCGACGACCAGCGCCGCCTCGCTCTGCGCCGGCAGCAGCTCGATCGTCAGCTCGGCGACCTCCTCCTCCCCGCCGACCGTGGCGGCCGCCTCGATCACCACCGTGCCGGCCGCTTCGCCGCCGTCGTTGCGCACGACGACCGGCAGTGTCCAGCCGGTGGGCGCCGGTGCTCCCTCGGCGGCCTGCGCCTCGACGGAGATCCGCGCCGGCCCGTCGTCGGCGACCACCTGGAGCAGCAGGTAGCCCACGAGCCCAACGATCGCCGCCACGCTGGCGGCGAGAATGGCCCACTCCAGCCAGTTTCGCCTCATGCAGGCGTCCCTTCGCGCTGACCGGACGATCCACCACCACCGGCGCCCGCGCTGCCACTGCCCACCAACAGCCGGCCCGCGGCGGCGCCGAACGAGGCGACGATGCCGAGCATCACCACCTGCGCCAGCACGGTGCGCGGTCCGGTTCCATCGGTCGAGCCGAACGACCAGAGCAGCACCAGCGAGATGATCAGGCTGACCGCGTAGGCCGCGATCGTCTCTCCGATCGGCCCGTCCAGCGGCCCGTCCCCGGACGGATCGCTCCGTCCGCCACGGAACTCGGCATGGAAGACGATGGCGAGGCTCGTGGCCAGGCTGACGAGCACGGCGACGAGGAGCTGGATCTCCGTTGCCTCGGCGGCGAGGATCCGGACCTCGTCGGTCGGGGCGATGTTCAGCGCGAAGTAGAGCGCGCCCGCGCCGGCCACAAGCAGCCGACCAAGCGAGCCCACGGTGGCGGCGTCCGGGCCCGGCCCGCCGCTCTCGTTCTCGTCCGGGGCGGCCATGACGGTGGCGGCCAGCGAAGCACCGAAGGCCACCGGGATCGTCTCGATGGCGATCCGCCCGATGAGCGTGGGCAGCCCGAGTGTCGGGTCCAGCCTGCCCAGGACGGCGAGCGCACCGGCGGCCACGATGACCGACAATCCGAGCGCCTGCACGGAGTCGACCAGCAACTCGCGCCAGCTCCGCTCACGCCGGAACCCGGCCAGCGCGTTGAAGCCGACGACGACGGCGAGGGCGATGGCCAGCAGCACGAGCAGCTTGCCAGCCGGGAGCACCGCCCCGTCGTCCCAGACCTCCATCGTCCAGAGCAGCGGCAGCCCCACCAGCAGTCCGCCGGCGATCAGGCGCAGGTGATCGCGGGCAGACTCCATGACGGTCCGCCCGTCGCCGCCGTCTTCGTCCGGTTGCCCGCGATCTCGTGCCATCGGCGGCAGGGTAACCCGCGGCTGGATCACGGGTGTCGCCCGAGCGGCTCCCGCGAAGCCGGTTCCGCGGGTGCGGTACCCTCAGCCGCCCGGTCCACGCTGGAGACACGATGCCGCGCCTGGCCCACGCCGCCGAGCTCCTCGACGGACCGCTCGACGACCCGGCAACCCTGGCCGGCAATCTTCGCGATCTGGCGAGGGTCAACCGCCTGCTGGGCGGCATCGCCCTGAGCAGGCAGGCGCTCGAGGGGCTGGCCGGGCGGGCGGCGGACCGCGGGGCGGTCATCTCGCTCCTCGACGTGGGCACCGGCGGGGCGGACGTGCCGCTCGCGTTGCTGGCCGACTGGAAGCGGCGCGGGCGGCGCCTCCAGATCACGGCCGTCGACGACCGTCGAGAGGTCCTCGACGCGGCTCGACGCGTCCGCCCCGAGATCGACGCCGTCGATGGCCTGACGCTGGCCGTCGCGGACGGCCGGGCGCTTCCCTGGTCGGACGGCGCGTTCGACGTCGTCCACTGCTCGCTCCTGGTCCACCACCTCGGCGAGCGCGACGCCGTCCGGCTGCTCCGCGAGATGGCGCGCGTCGCCCGGCGCGGCGTGGTCGTCAACGACCTAGCGCGGGGGCGGCTCGCCTGGCTGGGGGCCTGGCTTCTCGCCCACCTGGCGACCGGCAACCGGTACACCCGCCACGACGCGCCGCTGTCGGTCAGACGCGCATACACGCTGCCGGAGGCACGGGCGCTGCTCGCCGTGGCCGGGCTCCGACCGGTCGTCGAAGCGCACGGGCTGCTCGGGCATCGCTGGGCGATCGGGGCGGCGATCGGCTGATGCGAGCGGTGGAGGCGGTCGACGTGGCGGTCATCGGCGGCGGCCCGGCCGGCGCTGCCGTGGCGGCCCACCTGGCGTCTCGCGGCTGGCTGGTGGCAGTGCTGGAGCGGACGCCCGCATGGCGCTGGCGGGCGTGCGGCGTGTTCAGCTCGCCGGCCTCGGTGACGGCCCTTCACCGAACCGGCCTGTCGGAGACGACGCTGGCCCGGGTGACCCGGCCGATCCCGGCGATGCGGGTCGAGACGGTCCGGGGCACGCGGTTCCGGTTGACCTACGGCGACCACGGCTTGCTCACTGCACCTGCCGTGGGCTTCGACCGGTCCGCCGTGGACCCGGCGCTGCTCGACCAGGCAGCGGATCGCGGCGCGGACGTCCGCCGGGGGGTGGCGGTGCGCGCCGTCCGGCTGCCGTCGCGACGCGGCGAGCCGGCTGAGCTGGAGGTCGACGACGGGCAGGGCGGTTCGCGGCTTCGAGCGGCGGTCGTCATCGGCGCGGATGGCGCCCGGTCACTGGTCGCTCGGGCGGCCGGTGTGGGACGTCGATCTCCGCTCGCCGACCGGATCGGGCTCACGTTCCACGTGCCGGATCCGGTCGCCGGCGCCCACGACGCCCGGATGGTGGTGCTCGACGGCGGCTACGTCGGTCTTGCGCCGGTGCCCGGCGGCCGGGTGAACGTGGGGATCGTGCTCGACGGGCGCTGGCGGGATCGACTCCGGAAGGAGGGCGGACGAGCCACGGCGACGGCGATCCTGGCACGAGTGGCGCCGGAGCTCGCGGATTCCCGGCCGTGCGATCACCTGGCCGGCGCGATGCCGCTCGCGCACGGCGTCGCCCGTCGGGCAGGCCCGGGCTGGCTCCTGGTCGGGGACGCAGCCGGGTTCCTCGACCCGTTCACCGGCGAGGGTCTCCACCGGGCCCTTGTCTCGGCGGAGCTGGCCGCGATCGCGATCGACGGCCTGCTCCATGGGCACCGCCGCGACCTCGAGGGCTACAGCCGGGCGATGCGCCGTCGATTCCGCGGCAAGGACGTCGTCAGCCTGCTCGTCCAGCTCTTCCTGTCGCGCCCGGCGCTGTTCGAGCACGCGGCCATCCGGCTGGCGGCCCGCCCCGACGTCCGTGAGACGATGGGCCTCGTCATGGGCGACCTCGCACCGGCCAGCCACGCACTCGACCCCCGCTTCCTCGCCGCGCTGCTGCGGCCATGACGAGCGCATCCGCCGTCGTCCGCGCGACCCGGGTGGCGGCCTACGTGCTGTGCCGCGACGAGGAGGGCCGGGTGCTGCTGTCCCGAATCGCTGCCGGTTTCTCCGAGCCGGGCGCCTGGACCCTACCGGGCGGCGGCGTCGAGTTCGGAGAGGCTCCCGCCGCCGCGGCGCTGCGCGAGCTGAAGGAGGAGACCGGGCTCCTCGGGGAGGTCGAGGAGCTGGCCGCGGTCGACTCGGAGCACCTCGATGCAGCGGTCACGAACAGCGGTCGGGAGGTCCATGCGATCCGGATCGTGTATCGGGCCCGCATCGTGGGTGGCGACCTGCGCGACGAGGTCGGCGGCTCCACGGATCGCTGCGCCTGGCTCACCGCCGACGAGATCGCCGCCGAGCGCGTGGTCGACCTCGTCACCCACGCCCTGGGTCTGTGACGTGCGCAGCGAGATCGGGATCGACGTGGCGGCCCCCCCGGAGCTGGTCTTCCGGCTCGCCCGCGATGTCGAGCGCTGGCCGCGGCTGCTCCCCCACTACGTCGCGGTGACCGTCGAGGAGCGGCGTCCCGATGGCTCCATCGTGGCCCGCATGGTCGCCCGTCGCTCGGTCGTGGCGGCCCTCGGGCTCGGTCTTCCGGTCGCCTGGCGGTCGCGGACGTGGAGCGAGCCCGCGACACGCCGACTCCGGTTCGTCCACCGCGGGGGTGCCACGCACGGCATGGACGTCACGTGGCGGATCGAGCCGGCGGGCGACGGCTGCCGGGTCACCATCGCCCACGACTTCCGGCCGCGCCTGGCGCTCTGGGCGCCGCTGCTCGACCGGCTCTTCACGCGCCCGATCGCCGGCCGGACGCTGGCGACCTTCAGGGCCATCGCAGAGGCGCTCGCCGACGGCGGCCCGCCAGCGAACCCTGATCCGGCTGCCGACCCTGCCGCCGGATCCGGGCACTCGACGGATGAGCGTCCATGACCGAGCGGCGACGGGTCGCGATCACCGGGCTCGGGGTCGTGACCCCGGCCGGCATCGGGCTGCCACGCTTCCGCACTGCGTTGCGCGACGCTCGCTCGCCGGTCCGCCGGATCGACCGCTTCGACGCCAGCACCTTCCGATCGCAGGTCGCCGCCCAGGTCGACGACTTCGAGCCGCTCGACCACCTCGACGCGAAGACCGCCCGCCAGCTCGATCGCTTCAGCCAGTTCAGCCTCGTCGCCGGCCGGATGGCGCTCGAGGACGCGCGCCTCGAGCCGGGACGCGGCGGAGCGGCCGCGCCCGAGCGGATCGGGATCTACCTCGGCAGCGCGCTGGGCGGCATCGCCTTCGCCGAGGAGCAGCACGAGCGGTACATCGAGCGGGGCATCCGGTCCGTCTCCCCGATGCTCGCCCTTGCCGTGTTCGGCGGCGCGGCGCCCGCCAACCTGGGCATCGCGCTGGGGATCCACGGGCCAATCCTGTCGACCGCGAACTCGTGCGCCTCGGGGGCCGTGGCGCTGGGTGAGGCCCTCGACGCCATCCGGTCCGGACAGATCGACGCAGCGATCGCCGGCGGCGCGGAGGTGCCGCTGAGCCCGCTCGCGTTCGGTGCCTTCGACATCATCCGCGCCCTGTCGGCCGGATCGAACGACGTGCCGGAGTGCGCGGCCCGCCCGTTCGACGGCGCGCGCGACGGCTTCGTCATGGGCGAGGGCGCCGCGCTCCTCGTGCTCGAGGCGCTGGATGTCGCCGAGCGGCGCGGCGCCAAGCCGTACGCGGAGCTGCTGGGGTACGGCTCGACCTCGGACGCGCACCACATGGTCCAGCCCCGGGCGGACGGCCGGGAGGCGGCGCGCGCGGCAGCGATCGCGCTGGCCGACGGCGGAGTACGCCCGGACGAGGTCGACTACGTCAGCGCACACGCCTCCTCTACGCCGATCGGCGATGTTGCCGAGGCACGGGCGATCGCCCGGGCCCTTGGCGAACGGGCCGCGACGGTGCCCGTCAGTGGCACCAAGGCGCTCTACGGCCACCCGCTGGGGGCATCGGGCGCGATCGAGGCGGGGATCTGCGCCCTCACCATCCGGGACGGGTGGGCGCCGGCGACCGCCAACCTTCGGCAGCCGGACGAGGAGACCGCCTCGCTCCTGCCGGGGCTGCTCCGGGAAGGTCGGCCGGGCCAGTACCGGCGGGTGCTGTCGACCTCATTCGGGTTCGGCGGTCTCAACGCCGCGCTCGTACTGGGCGACCTCGACAGCTGACGGAAGCGTGCCGGGGGCTGGACGACCGCGAGGCTGCTCCTGGCGGCTAGCGAGCCCGACTGCCGGTGGCGACCCGGGCGGCGCGTCGGCGCGGCACCGGCTCGGCCGACTGGGGTCGGGCCGGGGGGTCGAGCTCGGCGACGATCCGCCCGCCGAAGCCGCTCAGGATGCGCCGCGCGTCCAGCACAGACTCCTCGGCCACCTCGCCGGCGAGCACGGTCAGACCGAGATCGCCGAGTCCCCTGACGCCCAGCGGCTCGGACCTGATCGCGGCGTCGTCGACGCCGAGTCGGCGGTGCAGCGCGTCGCTCGCCGCCCCGACGCGGTCGCGATCGGAGAACAGTGCGGCGATCAGCCGGCGGCGGCCGGAGAGGGGCGGGGCGGCGGCTGGCCGGTGCGATCGGGTTGCCATCCGATCGAGCAGAACGAGGTCGTCCTCGCACATCATCCAGCTGCCCCCCACCCGCTGGCAGGGCACGCGTCCCGCCGCGCACCACTGGCGCAGCAGCTCCGGGTGACGACCGGAACGCGCGCCGACCTGGCCGAGCGTGAGGTACCGGGACCGAGGCTGGAACATCGTCATGGACCTCCCCTCCTGACGAAGGCGAGACTAGCACGCGGGCGGGGCTTTCAGGCAACGAATCTGCGGCCCGGATCGAGGTTCTGATCCGCGGGCCCTCGCAGCGCGCTCCGACCGTCGCTCGATGGCGCCAGGGCTCAGTCGATCGTGAAGTGGTCCGGCCCCTGGTAGCGGCCCGTGCGCTCCTTCTCGATCTGCATCAGGACGTCGTTGAGCAGGCTCGACGCCCCGAAGCGGAACAGGTCCGGCGTCATCCACCGCGGCCCGAGCGTCTCGTACAGGACGACCAGGTACTGGATCGCCTCCTTGGCCGTGCGGATCCCGCCGGCAGGCTTCATCCCGACCAGCCGGCCCGTGGCCCGCTCGAAGTCGCGGATCGCCTCGAGCATGACCAGCGTGGCGGGGAGCGTGGCGGCGGGAGTGACCTTGCCGGTCGACGTCTTGATGAAGTCGGCCCCGGCGGCCATGGCCAGCACGGACGCGCGACGGACGTTGTCGTACGTCTCGAGCTCCCCGGTCTCGAGGATGACCTTCAGGTGCGCCGGGCCGGTGGCCTCCTTGACCTCGACGATCTCCTCGAACACGGTCTGCAGGTCGCCGGACAGGAACGCACCGCGGTCGATCACCATGTCGATCTCGTCGGCTCCCGCCTCGACGGCAGCCCGGGTCTCGAGCAGCTTGACGTCCCGGAACGACTGCCCGGAGGGAAAGGCCGTGGCCACGCTGGCCACCTTGACGGTGGAGCCGCGGAGCGCGTCGCGGGCCTCCGCGATCAGGCTCGGGTAGATGCAGATGGCCGCCACGGACGGGATGGTCGGGTCGCCGGGCTGGGGATGGATGCCCTTCTGGCACAGCGCCCGGACCTTGCCGGGGGTGTCCTTTCCCTCGAGCGTGGTCAGGTCCATCATCCGGATGGCGAGGTCCAGCGCCCACAGCTTGGACTCGCGCTTGATCGAGCGCCGCTTGAGCGAGTCGACCCGCTCCTCGACCCCGACCTGGTCGACCGGCGTGACCCGCCCGAGCACGCTGCCCAGCGCGCCGGAGCGCCCGCTGTCCCAGGCACGGACCAGCTCGTGCGCGCGCTCGCGAGCGAGGCTGTCCGGTCGGTGCGCGGTGGCCATGGGACGCTGAGGATACAGCGGCTGCATCCGCCGCCCGAAGCGGCCCGCAACCTGGCACTTACCACCCCGGGTAGTGGGAGCCGCCGAATTGTCAGTTCGCCGGCGCGCGGCCGTGCGGAGCGCCGCGCGGACGGTTGCCACGTACCACCGTGGATGGTCCCTGAACAGCGCGTCGAAGCGAGCACTACGGTGGCTGGTTTCTGCCGAGGAATCCAACCGTCGAGGCGGCTAGCACCATCCCGGATGGTGGACGACAACGCCGGGCCGCCGCGGCGGCGACGGCCCGGCTGCGACGCCGGCGAGCGGGGTCGCGGTGGGCGGCCGGCACCCGGCTACTTCCCCGCGCGTGCCTTCGGGAGCGGCGGCAGGCCGCGCTTGCCATCGACGAGGAAGTGGCGGAACCAGTCGCGCACCTGGACGAGGTTCTCGACCCGCCGGAACGGCGTCCCGGACCGCGTCAGCTCGTGCGACTCGTCCGGGACACGCATCAGGCGCACGGGCCGCTTGTGCGACCGCAGGACCGTGAACAAAGCCTCGGCCTGCCCGACGGTCGTCCGTAGGTCGCGCTCGCTGTGCTGGATCAGGAGCGGCGTCCGGATGTTCATAGCATGCGTCAGGGGCGAGATCTCCCGGAAGTAGCCGGGGTCCTTCCAGGGCACGGTCTTGAACTCCTGCTCGGCCCAGTCGCCGCCGCTGATGTCGCCGGTCAGGAAGAGCATCGCCATGTCGCTGACGCTGCGGGCGGTGAGGGCCGCTCGAAACCGGGCGTCGTGGGCGACGATCCAGGTGGTGAGGTACCCACCGTACGAGCCGCCGGTCACACCGAGCCGATCGGGATCGGCCAGGCCGTCGGCGACGAGCGCCTCGATCCCGGCCATGACGTCGCGCATCGGACCGGGTCCCCAGTCGCGGAGGTTGGCCTCGTTGAAGTCGCGGCCATAGCCCTCGGATCCTCGCGGGTTCGCGGAGAAGACGCTCATGCCCTCGCCGGCGAGGACCTGGAACTCCCAGAACGGCGACCAGCCGTAGAGCGTGTGCGGGCCGCCGTGGATCTCCGTCACGACCGGCCGCCGGCCGGCTCCCGCCGGGACGAGCCAGCCCTGGATCTCCCGGCCGTCGACCGTCCAGCGGCGCTCGATGGGCTCCACCAGGCGGAGGTCGCCCATCACCTCGGCATTGAGCTGGGTGAGCGGTTCTGGTCGCCCCGAGGCGCCCTTGCCTCGCCGCCCGGCCACGTCGAGGACGTGCACGTCAGGTGGATCCGTGGGCGTGGAACGGACCAGGGCGAGCCGGCTGCCGCCGCGCGGCGTCGCGGCCTGGTCGAACGAGGAGATGAAGTGCCGGTCGCGCGTGAGCCGCTCCGGCTCGCCATCGCGGGTCCCGATCCGCCACAGCTCCGCGCTGCCGTCGACCGGTGCGATGAACGTCAACCAGGCGCCGTCCTCCGAGGCGAGGAGACGCGGTCCCTCGCCGATCGTGACGTCGCTGTTCATCGCCGCACCGGGCATCAGGTCATGGCGGCCGGACAGGTTCCGTCCCCCGTCGGGCGTCGCGTCCGAGCCGTCGGCGGCGATGGTCCAGATGTCGCTGCGGTAGCCGTTCTCCGGCAACCGACCGCCGAGCACCGCGAGGGCGCGGCCGTCCGGCAGCCAGACGGGCGCGAAGAAGACCGGATCCTCGCCGCCGGTCACCCGGGTCTCCACTCCGCTGTCCACGTCGAGGACCCAGATATCGCTCCGGAAGCGGAGGTCGTGATCGCGCCGGCGGTTCGTCGCGTAGGCGATCCGGTGGCCGTCGGGCGCCCAGGCGACGCCTTCCTCGGCCGTGGGCCCGCCGGTCAGCCGCCTCGACTCGCCGGTCTGGGCGTCGACGAGCCACAGGTGGGCGATCCGGTCGTTGACGAAGCCGACGCCGTTGAAGAGGTAGCCCAGCCGATCCGTGTATCGATAATCCGACTCCGGTGGGCTGCCGGGCTCACGCTTGCCGGCCTTGCCGCGAAGCCTGGCGTCCTGCTCGCGGGTCGCGCCACGGGACGTCGTGGCGACGGCCAGCCTGCGGCCGTCCGGCGACCACTCGAACCCATCGACCCCGCGGGGCAGGTCCGTCAGCCGCCGAGCCTCGCCGCCGTCGAGCGGCAGGAGGTGGACCTGCGTCCCGTCCTCGCGCTCCTTGGGATCGCTCCCCAGCGCCGGCTCCTCCTCGACCGTCAGCCGCCGGTCGCTGAGGAACGCGAGAGTTCGGCCGTCCGGCGAGAAACGGGGATGGGCGTCCTGCTTCGTCCCGAGGGTGATCTGGCGCGCCGGGCGCGTGCCGTCGACGTCGGCGAGCCAGATCGCCGAGCGATAGCCGTCGTGCCCCGGGGCCACTGCCTTGACGGTGAACGCCACGAGACGGCCGTCCGGTGAGATGCGCGGCTCGGTGGGAATGCGCAGGCGCGCCAGGTCGTCCGGGCGGGGTGGACGCGGCATCAGGGCCTCCGTGACGGGGATCGGGTGCAGGTCTCGCCGGGTCCCCGGGCGCGGCATCGACCGCCGAGTCTAGCGGCACATCCGCCTCGCGGGGTCGCTGGTGGGGGCGCGACCTCCTGCCTGGACGCGGCCGCCACCCGGACCGCCTCGTCTCCGGGGACTACCATCGGCCGATGACGGACCAGCTGACGCTGCGCCTCCGGACGAGCCTGCCGAAGCTTCCCGAGACGCTCCGCCCGATGCTGGCGCGCCCCCTCGCCGGCCCATTCGATTCGCCGGACCATCTGTTCGAGCCCTCGTGGGGCGGCCTTCGGACGCTCGCCTTCATCGGTCCGGCAGACACTCCCGGCGCGGGCGGCGTGCGGCTGGTCGACGTCGATGGCGGCGACGTGGCTCCCCGGCTGCTCGAGCTGGCCGGTCTGGCAGTCCGCGTGGACGCTCGTTCGGCGGTGCTCGACGGGGAGCTCGTGGCAGTCGACACCCGAGGCCGCGCGGACCCGCGCGAGCTTGCGGCGCGGATCGCGGGGCGGCCCGGTCGGCCCGTCGCGTATCTTGCCTTCGACCTGCTCCACCTCGACGGCCGCTCGCTGCTCGGTCAGCCGCTGGAGCGTCGGCGGAGGATGCTCCGCCGGGTCCTGCGACCGGGTGACGAGGTCGTGGCCGTGCCCGCGATCATGGGCGAGGGCCGGGCCCTGTGGGACGCGGCCGCGGCGCAGGGGATCGCCGGCGTGATGGCTCGGCGTCGGACGTCGCCGTACCTGTCCGGGGTGCGCAGCCGGCTGTGGCGGTTCATCCCGATCGAGGGGGCGGAGGTCGGCGGGGCGATCGGTCCAGAACCGGCGGAGGGGCCGGCCAACGGGCCGGTCATCGCCCTGATCCGGCGCCTGCCCCTCGGCTACGACGACGAGCCGGACGAGCGCGTCGCGGGGTAGGGCCCCGTCGAGGCCGTCCGTCACCGGCCGAGGCCGTTCGTCAGCGGCCGAGCGCAGCCGCCGCAATCGCCCGGATCCCCGGCCGCTGGCCGTACAGCAGGACGCCGGCCGCGTAGATCCGGACCGCGACGACGTAGGTCGCCGCGATCGCCAGGACCAGCAGCGCGAAGGACAGGACGACCTCCCACGGCTCCACGCGCCCGACCGTCAGCCGGGTCAGCATCACGAACGGGCTCCAGAACGGCACGTACGACGCAATGCGGATGAACCCGCCAGTGCCTCCGGTCAACGCCATGACCGCCTGGACGTAGCCGACGATTGCCACGAGGCTGAGCGGGAGGGCGAGCATCTGCAGGTCCTCGGCCCGGCTGACGAGCGACCCCGCCGAGGCGTAGATCAGGGCATAGAGCACGAACCCCAGGCTGAAGAAGGCAAGGAAGGCCCCGATGAGGCCGACCGACAGCCCGGCCAGCGACGGCGCGACGGAGGGGCCGGGACCGAACAGCGATCGTGCCAGCGGATCCTCGATCGCGATCGCGGCCAGGGCGGGAGCCAGGATCGCGACGGCCTGAGTGAGACCGGCAAGGCCGATCCCGACCACCTTGCCGATCACGAGCTGCCGCGGGGAGGCGGCCGAGATCATCAGCTCCATGACCCGGCTGGTCTTCTCGGCAACGACGCCGGCGGCGACCCACATGCCGTAGATGACGAGCGTGATGAAGATGAGGACCACGAACACGACCCCCACGATCCGTCGGCTGGCGTACTCGGCCGCGCTCAGGGGCACGCCGCCGGCCGTGGGCCCGGCCGCGGCCTCGACGTTCACGCCCGGCATCTGGAACGGTTCACCGCCGGCGCCCTGGTTGCGCTTCTGCTGGTTGCCCTTGGAGAGCTCCTAGCCTCGGCGGTCGGCGAACTCGGGGACGCGGAAGCGGGCCAGCCACTGGCGCGCCTCACGGGCCGCGACGTCGCGAGCCATCCCGTACAGGCCACCGAAGTAGACGAGCTGCTCGAGCACCGTCATGCGCGGGTAGAGGCCGCGCTCCTCCGGCAGGTAGCCCCATGTCCGGCGCGGCAGCCGGCCGCTCGGCACGCCCTTCCACCGGATCTCGCCGGCGTCCGCATTCAGGACACCGAGGGCGATCCGCATCGTCGTCGTCTTGCCTGCGCCATTCGCGCCGAGGAACCCGAAGACCTGCCCGCGCGGAACCTCGAACGCCATCCCGTCGAGGGCGACGATGGACCCGAAGCGCTTGACGACGCGATCCACGAGGAGGGACATCGGGCGCAGGATAGCCCCGGTGCGAAGCCCGGGGCGTGGCTCGAAGGTCCCGGCGCTGGCTCGGTCGGGCCGGAGCCGGCTCGGTCGGGCCGGAGCAGCGTCGGCCGGGCCGGAGCCGGCTCGGTCGGGCCGGAGCAGCGTCGGCCGGCGGCGCGCGCCGCCGAGTGTCAGGTCATCGTCCCTGGGGCGTCGACGCCGCGAGACGGAACCGTACAGCGCCCGTCGAGCCGCCTCGTACGGGTCCCGAGCCGGTTTTGCACCTCATGCATGGAATCCCGTGTCTGGCCCGGCCAGGACCCTCGTCGCCGGCCCAAACTCCCGATCCGATGCGCCGCACGCATCGAATCGACGCGAGAGGGCTCGCAAGGTCTCGTAACGTCGAATTCCTTGCATGCCACGCATGGCACCGCCGCGAATGGCACCGCCGCCGCGGCGCGCCTCGGGCCTCGCGGCGTCCGGCGCCGGGCGCTCGGCCACTGAAGCCGGGCGCTCGGCCACTGAAGTTGGGTGCCGAGCGAGCACGCCCCTACAATGCCCTCGTGAGCGCCGCCCCCTCCCCCACCCTCCCGCTCCGGATCCACGCCGACCGCGAGGCGAACACGCTCGAGGTCGGCTGGGAGGACGGCCACCGGACCGTCTACGACACGGTCGCGCTCCGCTGGCTGTGCCCGTGTGCGTTCTGCCGGGGCGAGGCCGGGATGCCCGGCTGGCTGGACTCCCGTCCGACGCTCACACCGGATCAGACCCGTCTCGTCAACGTCCAGCTCATCGGCAACTACGCGATCGCCCCGTCGTGGGGCGACGGGCATCACACCGGCTACTACACCTTCCAGGCGCTCCGCGACCACTGTCCGTGCCCGGACTGCGCCGCCCGCCGGGCGGCGCGAGAGCCGGCGCCATCCGCCGCATCCGCCCATCTGCGCCATGCTCCCACCACGGAGGACCCGCGATGATCGTCGCCACCACGCCGTCCATCGCCGGCCACAGGATCGCCGAGACGAAGGGCCAGGCCTTCGGGCTGGTCGTGCGCAGCCGCGGGATGGCCGGCAACATCGCGGCCGGGCTCCGCTCGATCGTCGGCGGCGAGATCAAGGAGTACACCTCGCTGCTCGAGGACACCCGACGCCAGGCGATCGACCGGCTCATCCAGAACGCCACGCTGATGGGCGCCAACGCCGTCCTCTCGATGCGCTTCGACAGCTCCGAGCTGGCGGGCACGATGTCCGAGATCGTTGCCTACGGCACGGCGGTGGTGGTCGTGCCGGACACGGACGCGCCCATCGTCGCCGAGTAACCCGCGAGTGGGCGCGAGCGCCGTCGTCCGCGGGATCCTCTTCGTCGTCGGCGCGCTGATGGTCGTCGGCGGCTTCGCGGCCATGACGCTGACGGCGGGCATGACATGGCCCGGCCTGTGGTTGATCCTGCAGGGCGGGTTCCTGCTCGTCGTCGCGGTGCTCGAGCGCAACCGCTACCGATCCGGCGCGGCCGAGGCGGCATCGGAGCCCACCGGGCCGGGTGGCGGCGAGACCCCGGGTCAGGTCGAGCCCCGCTTCCGCCCGACGAACGAGGTCTTCGTCGACCCCACGACGGAGCGTCGGATGCGCGTGCTGCTGGACTCACGCACCGGCGAGCGGCGCTACGTCGCCGAGGATTAGGCCGCCCCTCATCTCGCCGTTCCGGAAACATGCCCGTGCTATCCTCGGCGGCCGGCGTGCGGGGTCGTGCGAGGCCCGGCAGCGCCTGAAGCGACGCACAGGAGCGCCCCGCACCTCATGACCGCCGTCCGTCCCGGCACCACAGACGCGGCGCCGCGCGCGAGGCAGCCGGGCCGGGCCGCCGGGCCAGCCGCCAAGCCCTCCCGGCCGACGCTCGAGCCGCCGACGGGCCGTGCGCCGGTTGAGGGGCGTCCCGAGCCGTCGTTCCCCTATCTCAATCGCGAGCTGTCCTGGCTGGAGTTCAACGCCCGGGTCCTGCACGAGGCGGGCGACGACCGGAACCCCCTGCTCGAGCGGGTGAAGTTCCTGACGATCTTCGCCAGCAACCTCGACGAGTTCTTCCAGGTCCGGATCGCCGGCCTGCGCCAGCAGGTCCTGGCCGGCTCCACGAAGCGGGCACCGGACGGCCGAACCGCCGCCGAGCAGCTCCAGGCGGCGCGTGCCGGCGTCCACCAGCTGGTCGACCGCCATTCGGACCTCGCGTCGGAGGTTCGCCGCGAGCTTGCCGAGGCCGGCGTGGAGGTGGTCGACTACAACGGAATCCCGGAGCACCACGCGGCGCTCCGCCAGCGGTTCCTCGACGAGATCTTCCCGGTTCTCACCCCCCTTGCGGTCGACCCGGGTCACCCGTTCCCGTACATCTCGACGCTCAGCCTCTCGATCGCCGTCGGGCTGCGTGACCCGGAGAGCCGCGAGCAGCACTTCGCGCGGGTCAAGGTCCCGCACCTCCTGCCGCGGCTGATCCACATCGAGCTCAACCGGTTCGTGCTCATCGACCAGGTGATCGAGGCCAACCTCGACACCCTCTTCACGGGCATGGAAATCCTCGAGCACCACCTCTTCCGCGTCACCCGCAACGCGGACCTGGCGATCGAGGAGGACGAAGCGGACGACCTCCTGCTCGCGATCGAGGAGGAGCTCCGTCGGCGTCGGTTCGGCGAGGCGGTCCGGCTGGAGGTCGAACGGTCGATGCCGGCCGGCACGCGCCAGATCCTGCTCGAGGGCATCGGACTGGCAGCCGAGGACTGCTACGAGGTCCGCGGCATGCTGGACCTGACCGGTCTCGGCGGGCTGCTCGACGTGGACCGGCCGGATCTGCGCCAGGCTCCGTGGACGCCGGTCACGCCCGTCCGCCTCCTGCCGCCGGACGACGACGAGCCGGCCGACGCCTTCGCGGCCATCCGGGCCGGCGACATCCTCGTCCACCACCCCTACGAGAGCTTCACGGCCTCCGTAGAGCGGTTCATCGCCCAGGCCGCGGACGACCCGGACGTCCTGACCATCAAGCAGACCCTCTACCGCACGTCCGGCGACTCGCCGATCGTTCGCGACCTCATCCGGGCGGCGGAGCGCGGCAAGCAGGTCGTCGTCCTGGTCGAGATCAAGGCCCGCTTCGACGAGGAGGCGAACATCGTCTGGGCCCGCAAGCTGGAGCGCGCCGGCGCCCACGTGGTCTACGGACTGGTGGGTCTCAAGACCCACTCGAAGACCGCCCTGGTCGTTCGACGGGAGGCCGGAGGGCTCCGCCGGTACGTCCACATCGGGACCGGCAACTACAACCCGAAGACTGCCCGCCTGTATGTCGACCTCGGGCTCCTCAGCTGCCGGGCGGACCTCGGTGCGGACGTGACGGACCTGTTCAACTTCCTCACCGGGCTGTCGCGGCAGCGGACGTTCCGCAAGCTGCTCGTCGCGCCCCACGGCCTCCGCAACGGCTTCCTCGAGCTCGTCGATCGCGAGATCGCGCATGCCGCCGCAGGCCGGCCGGCCGGCATCGTCCTGAAGCTGAACGCGCTGGTCGACGTCCCCTGCGTGGAGGCGCTCTACCGCGCCTCGCGAGCGGGCGTGCCGATCGATCTCATCGTGCGCGCCGGGTGCTCCCTCCAGCCCGGCGTCGAGGGCCTGTCGGACAACATCCGGGTGCGTTCGATCATCGGCGAGTTCCTGGAGCACTCGCGGATCTGGGCCTTCGCCAACGGCGGCGAGCGCGAGTGGTACATCGGCTCCGCGGACCTGATGGACCGAAACCTGGATCGGCGCGTCGAGGCGCTGGTTCCGGTCGAGGACGCCGAGGCCCGGGCACGCCTGAGCGACATCGTCCAGGTCATGCTGGCCGACGATCGGCGCGCCTGGCAGCTCGGACCGGACGCGGTCTGGCGGCGGGTCGAGGAGATCACTGGACGGGCCGGGTCGGTCGACACGTTCGAGGTCCTCAAGGCACGAGCCCTCGCCTCCGGCCAGGTCGCCGCGCTGCCGCGACGCCCGCACGGCGGCACGGGCTCCCTCGATCCACGAGCGTGACGGACGCCCTTCGATCGGCGCCCGGCGCGAAGGCTGACACGGCGGCCCGGCCAAACGGGCCGGGCGCGGGGGCGGAAGCGGCCGCCAGGTCGAACGGGCCCGGCGCGGATGGCGGGCTCGCCACCGCGGCCCTCCACGAGCTTGCCGCGTCTCCCGCGCGGCCGGTCGAGATCGAGCTCAAGTACCGCCCGAAGACGCTTGCCGCGGGCGAGCGCTACCTGCTCGCCGATGCCGTCGGCGGGTTCCACGCGCTGGGCCCGCCGCGGACCGTCCGGTTCGAGGATCGGTACGTCGACACGGCCGACGGCGCGCTCGCGCGCGGGAAGTTCGCCGCGCGCCTCCGCCGCTCCGCGAAGGGCACGATCGTCTCGGTCAAGTCGACGGGCCGCCGTCGCAGTGCCGGCGCCGCGCACCGCCGGGAGGAGCTGGAGGGACCCGCCGATCCGGTCATGCCGCCGCGCGACTGGCCCGCGTCGGAGGCACGCTCGCTCGTGCTCGAGCTGTGCGGTGATCGGCCGCTCACCGAGCTCGTCACGGTCCGCCAGGAGCGTCGTCGGCGAAAGCTTCGCGACGGCGACACCACGCTCGAGCTGAGCCTCGACGACGTCGAGGTGGTCGCCGCCGGCCAGGTCGTGGACCGCTGGCTGGAGCTGGAGATCGAGCTCGTACGCGGTGACGATGCCGGCATCGAGGCCGTCGCGGCCGCGCTGGCCCCGGACCCGGAGCTCGCGCCGGCCAGGCGCTCCAAGCTCCAGTCGGCCCTCGCCGGGGTGCGCGGCCACGTCCGGCGAAACGGCCCACCGGCCGCTGCCGCCGGGTCGACCGACGGCACGGCGGTCTCGAGCGGCCATGCCCGCGGCGGTGAGACCGCAGCCCCCAAGCGGACCGCGGCGGAGCGTCCCGCGGCGGAGCGTCCCGCCGCGAAGTCGCCCGGGGTCAGCGCGGAGGACCACGTCGCGGAGGCCGGGCGAAAGGTCCTGCGCTTCCACTTCGCGAGGATGCTCACCCGCGAGCCCGGCACGCGCGAGGGCGTGGCTGTCGAGGAACTGCACGGGATGCGCGTCGCGACCCGGCGGATGCGAGCCGCATGGCGGATCTTCGGCTTCGGGTTCCGGCCGGACCGCACGAAGAAGCTTCGGAACCGGCTCCGGGACGTGGCGGCCCGATTGGGGGCCGTGCGCGACCTCGACGTGCTGCTCGAGGCCGGCGAAACGTATCGCAAGGAGCTGTCAGCAACCGAGCAGCGCGGCCTGGAGCCGCTGTTCGCCAGCTGGCGGTCGGAGCGGGACGCGGCTCGTGCGATTCTCCTGCGCGAGCTCGACTCCGACGGCTACCGCAGGTTCGTGGACGACTATCGCCAGTTCGTCGACACGGACGGGGCCGCCGTCCTCGAGGCGCCGGCGACCGCCCCGCATCACATCCGCGACACGGCGCCGTCGCGGATCTGGGCGGCGTACGAGGGCGTGCGGGCGTACGAGTCCGTCCTGCGCTGGGCGGATGTCGAGACGCTGCACGATCTCCGGATCGCTGCCAAGTGGCTGCGCTACAGCCTCGAATTCGTGCGCGAGCCGCTGGGGCCGGAGGCGGAGCAGCTGGTCCCGCGCGTGACGGCCCTGCAGGACCACCTCGGCTGGATGCACGACGCTGACGTTGCGGCCGCGAGGGCGCGCCGCTTCCTGGTCGACCGTGCCGGGTCGCTGACCACGGCCGAGAACGCCGCGATCGGTCGCTATCTCGTGTCGAGGGAGCGCGAGGTCGCCCGTCTGCGACGTTCGGTTGGCCGCCCGTGGCGCGGGGTGGCGGGGCTGGCCTTCCGGCGCCGGCTGGGGCGGGCAGTCGGCAACCTCTGAGCCTGCCCGGTCAGGCCGGCCCTCGGTCCGGCGGCTCCCATTCCGGCCAGCCGAGCGAGAGTGTCGCGAGGCGATCTCGCCAGGCGCCACCCGCCCGCGCCGAGACGATCGCCAGGCCGTCGCGCATGCCCGCGCCGGAGACCGGCAGCCGCTCGACGCCATACCGCTCGAGGACGGCGGCGAGGATCGCCGCGCCGGCCGGCAGGAGGCGGGCGCGGAGCGGACGCAGACCGTAGCGGGCGGCGACGGCCTCGGCCGGCTCGCGCGCCAGGATCGCGAGGGCCTCGCGAATCCGCTCCGGGGTCAGCGTTCGGTCGATCATGGCGACCGGGAGGATTTTGAGCAGGTTGTCCGCCGTGCCGCCCACGGCCACCAGCTCGGACGGCCTCATCTCCGGCGCGGCCGCGATGCGGGCGCGCGCCTCGCCGCGCATGGCCTCGAGACTCGCGCCCGTCGGCGGATCCTCGAGCGCGAACCGCGCGGTCAGGCGGGCGGCGCCCAGCCGGAACCCGGCGACCGTCGCCGGGTTCCGGTCCGCGCCGACCACGATCAGCTCGGTCGATCCACCGCCAACGTCCACCACGGCCAGCTCGCCGGTGACCGGGCGACCGGCCGTCACGCCGACCAGCGTCAGCAGCGCCTCCTCGTCGTGGCTGATCACGTGGAGCGGCAGCCCGAGGTCGCGCTCGATCGCGCGAACGGCGCGTGCCGCGTCCAGCGCGCGCCGAAGCGGCTCCGTGCCCACGGCAGTCAGCCCGGGCGCGCCGAGCGTGCGGGCCCGCTCGGCGAAGCCGCGCAGGTTGGCCACCAGCTCGGCCGTCACCTCCTCGCCGAGGATTCCTCGCTCGTCCACGACCGCACCGAGGTCCAGGAAGACCGACTCGTCGGCCAGGGCACGGACCTGTCGCGCCTCGAGGGAGGCGACGAGCAGGTGCGCGGACGTCGAACCGACGTCCGCGGCCGCGGACACCCGGGCGATCAGGGCCCGACCCTCGCTGTCAGCCCGCCGACGCGAATACCACGCCCTCCGCCGGCGGACCGCCCGGCCCGCCCACCCGGAAGGGGCCGCCCTTCTCCAGGTACACCCGCCGGGCCGGCACAGACACCACCTCGAGCTCCGGGTAGCGAAGGGCGGTCAGACGGTGGCCGAACACACAGCCGGTGTCGATGTCGATCGTGTTGTTGCGCCACACGGGATCGACCACCGGGGTGTGACCGTAGACGACCCTCGCCGAGCCGCCGTAGCTCGCCGCCCAGTCGACCCGGAGGGGGAGGCCGTACTGGTCCACGCCCTTGAGCGTCTCGCCGTACATGGCGAAGGCCCGGACGCGGCGACCCTCCCGCCCGTGCAGCCCCTCCGGCAGGCCGGCATGGGCGACGACGAGCCGGCCGTCGTCGAGGACGAGGTGACTCGGCAGACCGGCAAGGAACGCCTCGACATCCCGGCGGAACCGTGCCGGCTCCTTCTTGAGCTGCTCGAGCGAAACCTCGAGCCCTCTGGAAACCTTGACCGCCCGGCCGCGCAGGGCCCTGAGCAGCTTGTCGTCGTGATTGCCGACCGTCACGGACAGGGTCCCGGCTTCGGCCATGGCCATCGCGACCCGGAGCAGGGCCGCGATCGCCGGGCCGCGATCCACCAGGTCCCCGGCGATCACTAGGTGCCGGCCGGGAGGCGGCGTCCAGATGCCGCCTGCAGGCTCCGCCGTCCAGCCGAGCAGCCCGAGAAGGTCTCCGAACTCCGCCAGGCAGCCGTGCACGTCGGTCAGGATGTCGAAGCGCCCCGGCAGGCGGCGATCGGCGCTCGGCTGCATGGACCGGACGGTAGCGGACGATGACGCTCGCCGGGGAAACGGCCGAGCGCCCACGCAGCGAACCCCGTCGGCGGGTGTCGAGCGCTCCGCCGGGGGGACGGGTCAGGTCTGGATCTCCTCCTCCTCGTCGTCTGCGATGCCCATGTCCGCCTCGGTCGCCTCGTCCAGGCCGCCCTCGGCCGGCCGGAGCTTGGCAGCGGGGTCGCCGGCTGTCGGGTCGACGTCGTTGGTGCGCGGATCGGACATGACCTGTGCCTCCTTCCTGGTGTGTGCGGGTGCCGAGCGTATCCGCGCGGATGCATGGACGGCAGGCCCTCGCGCCACCTCTACAGAGGCGCTTCGGACGCCCAGTCGGGCCCACGGCGCATGGGCGTCTGGGATGGAGGTGCAATGCCGTCGTAATGCCGGCGCAAGACGCACCATCGTTTCTCGCAGAAGAGAACTGGTGCTGCTGGGGCACGCTCCAGTGGCCGGCCGACCCAGGTCGCGCAGGTTCGGAGGAGACGCATGACCGCCACCATGGCCGGGCGCAGGACGCCCGGCATCACCCTGATCTCGGTGCTCGCCGCCCTGTCGCTCGTCACGGCCGCCTGCGGTCCGGGTTCCAATCGGACCGGCGGCACGAGCCCCGCCGCCTCCCCCCAGGCGAGCACCGGGACGGGTGGCTCGCCATCGGCCAGCGGCGACGCGAGCGGCTCCCCGGCCGCCAGCGCGGACGCCAGTGGCTCCCCCGCCGCCAGCGGTGGCGGCGGCGACCTCAGCGGCGCGATCCTGGTCGGCGCAAAGTACACCGACGCCGACGAGATCGCGACGGTGCGCTACGACACCTTCATGGAGGCGTATCCAAACGTCGACGTCAAGTTCACGGAGGCGGACTTCGATCCCCAGGCCTTCCTGACGGCGGTCGTCTCCGGTGACGCCCCGGACGTGGTCCAGATGGACCGCGGGATCATCGGCACGTACATCGCCGAGGACGCGCTCGAGCCACTCGACGAGTGCATCACCAGTCGCGGGATCGACATGAGCCAGTACCGCGAGGCCGCTGTCAACGCGGTGACGTTCGAAGGCTCCGTCTACGGCATCCCGCAGTTCTATGACACGCGGATCATGATGATCAACGACTCCGTCCTGGAGGACACCGGCGTCACGATCGAGGAGCTCGATACGAGCGACTGGGACGGGCTTGCCGCGGCCAACGAGAAGCTGCTGGCCAGGGACGGCGACACGATCACCCGGCTCGGCATCGACCCCAAGCTGCCGGACTTCCTGCCCATGTGGGCCGGGGCGAACGGGGCGAAGATCCTGAGCGACGACGGCAAGGAATCGCTGCTCGATGACCCGAAGGTGGCCGAGGCGCTCGAGTTCACGGCCGGCCTCGTGAAGGCCCACGGCACCGCGGCTGCGTTCACGGACTTCCGGTCGACCGGCCCGGGCAGCGCCTTCTTCGGCGAGGAGAACCAGTTCACCGAGGACTCGCTCGGCGCGATGCCGTTGGAGCAGTGGTACCTCAACGTCATGGCCGGCGACACCCCCGACGAAGCGGTCAGCTTCGCGCCGTTCAAGGACCGACAGGGCAACACGATCACGCTGGCCGGCGGCTCGGCGTGGGTGGTCCCAACTGGCGGCGACAACATCGAGGCGGCCTGCGAGTTCGCGCGGACCGTCACCCTGGCCGACACCTGGTACGCCGCATCGAAGGCCCGGGCCGACGCCCGTGCCGCCGAGGGTTCGCCGTTCACCGGCACGTACACGGCGAACTCCGTGGCCGACGAGCGGATCTTCGGTGAGCTCGTCACCGAGGAGACCGCCGGCAAGTTCTACGAGGGCGTGCAGATCGCCCTCGACAGTGCCGACAGCGCGATCGAGGTCCCGCCAACCGGCGCTGCCGAGGAGTTCCGGCGGATCTGGAACGAGGCGGTCCAGCGCGTCCTGAACGAGGACGTACCGGCCGCCGAGGCACTCGCCGACGCGGACCAGGAAGCACAGGACGCGATCGACGGCGCGGGCTGAGCCGGGCGCTCGCTCCAGGCACGTGAGCGGAGGTCGTCTGCGATGACCGCACCTGCCGCCAGCGCCCCGTCCCGGAGGCCCTGGCGGGTCGGGGAGGAGACGCGCTGGGCGTTCATCTTCCTGCTGCCCTGGATCGTCGGCTTCGTCGTCTTCACGGCCGGGCCGATGATCGCCAGCCTCTACCTGTCGTTCACCGACTACAACGTGATCCGGGCACCGGAGCTGGTCGGGCTCGAGAACTACGAACGCCTGACCGGCGATCGGCGGATCGGCCTCGCGCTGGGCAACACCGCGTTCTACGCCGCGCTCCACGTCCCGGGCGTGATCATCCTGTCGCTGGCGCTCGCGATGCTGCTGCTCCGCGTGGGCCGGGCGGCCGGGTTCTTCCGGACGGTGTTTTACCTGCCGGCCGTCACGCCGGCCGTCGCCGTCGGGACGCTGTTCCTGCTGATCCTGAGCGGCAACGGGCTGATCAACCAGATGCTCGGCGCGGTGGGTCTGCCACGGCTGAACTGGCTGTCGGATCCGGACTGGGTGAAGCCCGGCATCGTCCTCATGTCGCTGTGGAGCCTCGGCAGCACGGTCGTCATCTACTTCGCCGCGCTCCGCAACGTCCCGGTCGAGCTCTACGAGGCCGCCCGGATGGACGGTGCGAACGCGTGGGCGCAGTTCCGGCACATCACGGTGCCGTTCATCAGCGGCGCGATCTTCTTCACCCTGATCGTCAACACCATCGCCTCACTGCAGATCTTCGCCGAGGTCTTCACGATGTTCTTCGGGCTGACCCGCTCGAGCGGCGCGCAGTCCTCCGCGCTCTTCTACGTGATCTACCTGTTCCAGAAGGCCTTCCAGGACTTCGACTTCGGCTACGCGTCGGCGATGGCGTGGCTGCTGTTCATCATCATCCTGGCCATCACCCTGGTGCAGATGCGGCTCAGCAAGCGCTTCGTGTACTACGCGGGTGATGACTCGTGACCGTGCAGCCCCAGGCTGGCGGCCCGGCGGCCGTGCCGGCGACGCTCCGTCCCGACGTGCGGGCGGACGTCGCCAGTCGGCCGCCGATCGGCGGAACGGTCTCGCGAGTCCTCCAGTTCACCGTCCTGTCGATCGCGACGCTGATCTTCGTCTTCCCGTTCGTGTGGCTCTTCAGCGCCTCGCTGAAGACGCGGCAGACGGTGTACGGCAACAGCCTGTTCGAGATGCCCCTCCACTTCGAGAACTACAGCCGGGTGTTCGAGATCGCGCCGGTGGCCACCTGGTTCATGAACAGCATCCTGGTCGGGGTCGCCGCCGCGACCGCGGTGACCTTCAGCTCGGCCCTCGTCGCCTTCGCCTTCGCCTACTTCCGGTTCCCGTTCAGGAATGTGCTGTTCGGTCTCGTTCTCGCCACGATGATGCTGCCCGGCGCCGTGGTGATGATCCCGAACTTCCTGATCTGGGACACGCTCGGCTGGACGAACACGCTCGTGCCCCTGTGGGCCAGCAACCTGTTCGGCTCGGCGTTCTACATCTTCCTGCTCCGACAGTTCTTCCTGGGACTGCCCCGTGAGCTGTTCGAGGCCGCCCGGGTCGACGGCGCGAGCTACCCGCGGATGTGGTGGTCGATCGCCATGCCGCTCACGCGCGCGGCGCTCATCGTCGTGTTCATCTTCGAGCTCAAGGCCAGCTGGACGGACCTCATGAAGCCGCTCATCTTCATTCGCGACATGGCGCTGTTCACGCTGCCGCAGGGCCTCCAGTCGCTCGTCAGCCGCTTCAACCCGACCTCCGGCGGACAGGGCGAGTTCCAGTACGTCATGGCGGCCAGCGTGGTGATCACGCTGCCGATGATCGTCATGTTCTTCCTGGCCCAGCGCTACTTCGTCGAGGGCATCGCCACGACCGGCTCGAAGGGCTGAGCCGGGGCAGGTGGTCGGTGGGACAGGTCGGCCCGCTAGCCCTCCCGGCCGCCGGCATGACGTCCAGCGATCCCGCGTCGCGATGACGCCCGATCAAGGGCGGCAAGGTCTCCGTCCTGACGCTGGGATCAGTCGCCGCCGCTCGTACCCGACGCCAGCGCCACGGTGAGGAGCAGCAGGCAATCGTCCGTCGCTCGCAGGCGCCAGTGCCCGGGGTTCGGCACCGTCGCCAGCTGACCTGCCCGGAGATCCACCGATCGCGCGTCCACCTCGAGGCCGACCGCACCACGCAGCACCTGGACGGCCAGGGTGTCGTCCGTCCCCTCGCTGCCAAGCTCGGCGCCCGACCGAAGAGCCGTCACCGTGATGCGCATCCGCTCCGTCGTGGCGATGGTGCGCGAGTTTCGGTCGCGCTCGGCCCACTCGCGCTCGTCGAACAGCGTGCCCGCCTCAGCCGCGATGTCGAGCACGAGCGGATCGGCGAGATCCCGGGCGGAGCGGCTGTCCGAGCCGCTGGTCATCGCGTCGTCGCGGCGCTCGGCGCCGACGGATCGGTCCATGTCCACCTCCTGTGGTGGCGATGCTGGCGCGGGCGGCCTTGCCCGGGCACCGTTAGGCTGACGGCCACCGTTACAGGCCCGGCACACCGGCTGCCGGCGGCGTGGCCCTACCCGTCGGCCGGGCCCTGCCGGCGCACGCCGACCGAAGGAGAACGAGTCATGACCGATCTCGACCCGCTCCACAGGACCGACACCGAGGCTGGTGAGCTCCTCGACCGCGCGGGGCGGGAACGCCCGGCCCATGCCGCGCCCGAGGGGCGCATGGAGATGGAGGGCCCCACCGGCCGCGAGCAGTCGACCGAGCTCGTGGGCGACCCGGACCGCCGAACCGTGTCATCCGGGGGCGAGGCCGGCGCCGGCGCGGGCATCCTGGCCGGCATTGCGGTTGCCGGGCCGATCGGGGCAGCCCTTGGGGCGGCTGCCGGAGCGGTCGCCGGGGCGGCTGCGGAGGCCGCCGACGACGATCGGGACACCAACGAGGACGGGCCTCTGGCCGAGCCTGGTTCGCCGGGCACCGGGCCGATCGATCCCGCCGACGTCGCAGTCCATCCCGAGCACTGAGCGGTGCACGGCCGGCCGAACGGTCCGATGACCGAATGACGGGGGCTGCCCGTCAAACGAGCAGCCCCCGCCCGACGAGGTTCAGCGATCGCGTTGGATCACCATGGCCTTGTCGTTGCCGTCGCCAGCGTGCTGGACGTTGACGTACAGCGTGAAGGGATCCTTCCCGAAGTAGATCCCGGTCGGCTCTGCCTCACAGTCGGTTAGCGAGGCGAACAGGAGGACGGAGTCTGCGCTGCCATCCCTGTCGCGATCGGGGGTTGCCACCCAGATGTCGCCGGGTGTGTTGTCCTCCGCGATGTACAGGTTCCCGGCCTTGTCAACGGCCAGGTTGTCAGGACTGTTGAAGCCGGTGACCTCGTCGGTTTCTCCGTTGATCTCCTCATCGTCGACCTCGACCGGCACGTTCAGGCCGGCGCCAACGAACTCCGTCACGAACGGCTCCGTGCCCTTCAGGTCGATCGCGAGGACGCGGTCTTCGCTGGTGACGGCGACGTAGAGGACGTTCCTGACGATCTCGACGTCCTCGGGCCGACCGTAGGTCGTGGCTCCGGCTGCCAGCGCGGCGGTCCGGGCATTGATCTGGACCGCTTCACGGTCGAGCGGGATCCAGGTGGCCGTACCGGTCTTGTCCTCGGGCGCCGCCGACTCGTCGGTGATCTTGAGGGCATAGAGCTGTCCGCTGCTCAGGTCGCCGCGCCGGTCGGGCACGAAACGGAAGATCGCCCCTTGGGCGAACGCGTCGATGACGTAGACATAGCCCCGGGCATCGAGCCCGATCCCCTCGTGCGACATGGATCCGACCGCGGGACGAGCCACGGCCTCGCCGGTCCATGGATCGACCTCGTAGAGGAGGCCGCTCTCGGCGAGGGGAAAGTCGGGGTCTCGCAGCGCCGCGGTGATCACTTCTTCAGCGGCCAGGAGTGTCTGCCACGGCGTCCACTTCAGACCGTCGAACCGCTCCCAGTCGGCGCGCTGTGCCAGCACCGTCGTCTCACCGGTGAGGAGATCCGTCCGGGAGATCGAGCCGCCGGTTGTCACCTCGTGGGTCCGGAAGAGATACCGTCCGGCCTGACGGCCGGTCTCGTTGAGCTGGTTCATGTCCGGCAGGTCGTCGAAGTCCGGGTCACTGGCCTCCGACTCGATGACCGCCTGCGAATAGCCGGGCGGCAGCTCGAACGGAGCGTTGAGCGGCGCAGCGCCACACACCGCCGAGGCCTGAAGCGGCTCGAAGGCAAACGGGCCTGCGACCGCCGGCCGATGTGCCGCGGCTGGCGCGGCGAGGGTGAGGAGGAGCGTCGCGGCCAACGCCCCGCTCGCCAGACGGGATTCACGTGTCAATGGTTCGGCCTCCAACCGTTCTTGCGGCCCCTGGGGCGGGTCCGCCTCCAGCAAGGACGGTCACAGCCCACCATTTCCGGGAGGTGATCAGGGGGCAAACGGTTGGCCGGAGTCCAGGTCGGCCGGCTCGACCGTTGCCCGTCCGGCTCGACGTTGGTCCGTTCTGCCCGGCCGCAGTGCGCGCGCGTCAGACGTCGAGCGCCGCGGCCTCCACGCACACGGCCATGACGCCCAGGCGCGACAGCGTGTCGCGCGTCCGGGGGCGCCGGGCGGTCCACGCTGCCACCTCCAGGCCTGCGTTCCGGGCGGCGGCCATCGACCAGGCGTTGACCGCCGGCCAGCGCACGGAGACACCGGTGCAGCCGAGACGCGCTGCGCGGCCGACGAGCGCGTGGCACAGGTGGTGCGTGTTCAGCCAGGTCGGCCACTCGGGGCGCGCTCGCCGGATGCGGGCGATCGTGGCCGGCCGAAACGACGAGACGACACCGTTGTCGAGTGGCCGGCCACGTGCGCCGTCGAGGACGTCGATCACGCCATCGCCCGGATCGTCCTTGAGCTCGATGTCGAGGAACGCCTCCCGGGGCAGCGCGTCCAGCACGGTCTCTAGGCGCGGCACGCCGACGTCCGCGAGCTCGCCGGCCGAGAGCGCGGCGACGGCATCCGGCCGTCCCTGGACGCGCCAGAGGGTCGGGTCGTGGAGAAGCACGGGGGTCCCGTCGCGGGCGGCCCGGACGTCGAACTCGACGCCGTCGCAGCCGGGCGCGTCGAACGCGGCAAGCAATGCGGGCAGCGTGTTCTCCGGTGCCCGGCGACCGTCGCCGCGGTGGGCGAGCCGGAGCGCGCCCCTGCCCGCCGGTCTGGCCGGGAGCGCGTCGATCCGGCCGGTCGAGGAGGTCACGGGTCATGACGCTGGCCGCCGAACGGTTCCGGAACGTCAACGCGGGGTTAGCATCATGGTCGGGCCGGTCGCTGCGGGCGTTGCCAGCCCGCATCGACGCGAACGGCGCGTTAACGGCGCGGCGCGACGGTTCCACGGACGTCGCGGCCGGATGAGCTGGGACGCCCTGCAGGAGGAAGGTCGGCATGCCGGACACGGTGACGGCACCCCAACCGCCAACCGACAGCGGCCGGCGCGGCTTCACGGTCAGGCGGTGCCGCTGGACGAGACCTGGACGCTCAGCGTGGCCGAGCTTCCCCACGTCGCCGCCTCGGCCCTCGACCTGCTCGAGGGCGAGGTCCTCGTGCGCGAGGCCATCGCGGTCGAGCTCGGGCTCGACGACAAGCACAGCTTCGACATCGAGCTGGTCCTCCCGGACCGGGTCGATGGGGCCCCGGTGGGCGCGTCCGATCACGAACGTTGACGATCCGGCGGGGTTACGGTTGACGATCGCGCGCGACGGTCGGCTCGTGGACCTCCTGCGCCGCCTGACCCGCCCGCTGCAGCACCGCCTGCTCGCGTGGCGCGCCTCCGGGCAGCGGTCGGGCGTCCCGCAACGCCCTTCGGCGTGGTACGAGGTGCGGCTCCTTCCCGGCGAGCCGGCCCTGGTCGAGCTCGGCGGGGACCTCCCGCGTGACCCGGCATCGCGGCCGGCCGGCCGGCACGCGACTACTCGACCGTCGTCACCTGCAGCCGGTTGACGACCTCGGTCACGCCCACGACGTCCGAGATCACCCCGACCACCGCGTCCTCGTCATCGAGGTCGTCGACCGTCCCCTCGAGCACGACACGCGAGCCGATCGTGTCGAAGCGAAGCCGGTCGACGAATCCCACGGTTGCCGCGTGGGCCATGAGCGCCTCGCGGATCCGCTCAGTGCGCTCGTCCTCGCCGGACAGCGCGCTGGAGTGGTGGTCGGCATCGAACGGCTCTTCGTCGGCCGTCGCCCCGAAGCCGGCGGCGATCTCCGGCTGACCGTCCTCGCCGGCCACGACCGGCGGATCGGTCGGGGGCACCCAGGTCAGGCCCTCCTCGGCGGCCTCGCCGGCATCGGCGGTTTCGCCCGCGCGGAGCTCCGTTTCCAGCAGGATGTCGAGGTTCTGGGCGTCGTCCTCGTCCGGCTGGTCGCCACCCATGGGACGCGCCTCGAGATCGCCCTGGTAGATCGCCGTGTCGGTGATCGTGCCGAGCCGGTCGACCTCGTCGCTGGACGCGATCGCCGACTGGTCCCCGGCCGCCCGGATGCCGGCCAGCTGCATGAGATCCTCGGCCGGCAGGCCGTCCCTGTCGTCACCGCCCTGACCCGCGGACAGGTCCTCGGCGACATGCGACCCGTTCTCGCCGTCGCCGGGCAGGACGCCGGCCGCCTCGCGGTCGCTCACGTCGCCGACGTGGAGCTCCGTGATCTCGGCGTCCAACCGCTCGGCATCATCTCGATCGGTCATTCGCGGTCCCCACCGCCGCCCCGTGCGTCGCGCAGCCAGTCCGTCTGGTCCTCCTCTCCGGCGGTCGACGTGTCGTCCGTGCCTTCGCCGGTTCCACCGGACGACTGGACCCCGCTGCCGCTGCCGTAGCCGCCCGCTGCGGAGCTGGCCTGCCCGCCGGGCGCCGACTCGGGCGCGATGGCGTCGCGGCCGCCGGCGAGCCGCTCGGCCTCATCGTCGACCCAGCGGTCGTGACGCTCGCCGGACAGCCGCGGCTGGTCAGGCACGATCGCCTGCCTCGCGGAGGCGGTCCTCGTTCGCCCGCTCACCGGCGCGGTGCCCGGCCGGCGGCTCGCCCTCCGCGACCACGGGGCCCGGCTGGCTGTCGACGGCGGCAACCCGCTCGTCCGCGGGGCCGAGGCCGCCCGGGATCGTCTCCGTGGAGCGCTCAGGCTCGTGGCCGATGTAGGCCCCCGGGTCCTCGCCGGCCGTGCGTGCGCGCCGCGAGCCATCGACGTGCTCGTCGTCCCAGGTCTTCTGATCGGGCATGGTGGTACCTCCTGCTGGAAGCGTCGCGCCGGGCCGGTCACGACGGTGCGTGCCGCCCGCGGACGGCGCGTTGCAGGCAGCCATCAATCGGTCCGTCCGGCCTGGCCGGTCGTTAACGCAAGGGCGTCGCGTCGGTTAACGACCGCGGTCGATCCTCGCTCGATGGAGCGCACCCTCGATCGAACGCCCGCCGCCTCGTGGCTTCTTCTCGCCTCGCCGACGTTCGCCCAACGACTCGCGGTGATGGTCCCCGAGGCGACGTTCGAGGTGGCGGCCAACCCGACGGCGTTTTTGCGCCGCCTCGACACGGATCACCCGCGCCTGGCCGTGACCGTCGCCCCGCCCGCCGACGCAGCCCTGATCCGGCGCGTCGGCGCGGCGGCCGCTTCGGGACGCGGCCTCAGCGCGACGCTGCTGAACGAGCCAGACGCCGTCGAGGAGCGCCTGACCGCCCTGCGCGGCGGCTTCCAGGAGGCCCTTTCGCTGGCAACGGCACCGGCGGAGATCGCCGGCCGCCTGCGCCTTCTCGCCGAGCGGGCGGCCCCGGAGGACGAGTCCCGGGTCGCCGTCGCGGACGGGACGGAGCTCGACCTCGCAGCGCATCACCTCGTTCGCGATGGGATCCCGGTCCCGCTCCGACCGAAGGAGTTCGCGCTGCTGGCGGTGCTGGTGGGCAGGCCTGGCCGCGTCTTCACCCGCCGGGAGCTCCATGACCGGGTCTGGGGCGCGGACATCGCCGCCTCGCGCCGGGTCGACGTCCATGTCCGCTGGTTGCGCCTGAAGGTCGAGCCGGAGCCCGACCGGCCCCGCCACCTGGTCACCGTCCGCCGGGTGGGCTACCGGTTCGACCCGCCCCGGGCAAATTGACGCCATGGCCTTCCGTTAACCCGCCCTTAACAGAGCGGCAAAGGGTTGTTGACCCGCACAACGGACGGTGTGCTCGTTTCAGACCGGCAGTCTCTGCCCACCAAGCCAAGCCGCCCGTTGGATGGCGGCCCAGAGGAGGATCCGTCGACGTGACTCACACCCACACCAGGCGCCTCGCTGCGCTCGCGCTCGTCGCGTTGTTCGCGGTCGGCGCCTGCAGCGCCGGCGCCACGCCGTCCCCCAGCAGTCCCTCGGCCGCCGCTTCGACAGGCGCATCCGCCGGCGCCTCGGCGAGCGCGTCCGGCGACGCCTCGGCGAGCACGTCCGGCGACGCATCGGCGAGCGCGTCCGCCTCGAGTGAGCCCTCCGCCGAGTCCATGGAGCCCAGCACGGGGCCGATGAGCGGCGAGATCGTGATCTCCGGCTCATCGACGGTCCAGCCCATCAGCCAGGGCATGGCCGAGCTGTTCAACGAGACCAACCCTGACGTCGCCATTCGCGTCGACGGGCCCGGCACGGGCGACGGCTTCCAGCTGTTCTGCGCCGGCGAGACGGACATCAGCGACGCGTCGCGCGCGATCAAGGAGGAGGAAGCCGCAGCCTGCCAGGCGGCCGCCATCGAGTACGTCGAGCTCCAGGTCGCGATCGACGGCCTGTCGGTCATCACCTCGACGGCCAACGAGGCCGTGACCTGCCTGTCCTACGCCGACCTGTACGCGCTCACCGGCCCCGAGGCCGAGGGCGTCGACAACTGGAACGACGCCGAGGCGCTCGCGAAGGAGCTGGGCTCCACGACCGACCTGCCCGACGCGGAGCTCCAGGTCTTCGGCCCCGGCGAGGAGTCCGGCACGTACGACTACTACGTCGCCGACGGCCCGATCGCGGAGTTCGCGGAGGACCAGGGCCAGGAGGAAGTGTCCCGAAAGGACTACAACTCCTCGCCAAACGACAACGTGATCGTCGAGGGCGTGGCCGGCTTCGACACCTCGCTCGGCTGGGTCGGCTATGCGTTCGCGCAGGAGAACGCCGACACGGTCAAGCTGCTCGAGGTCTCCGCACCGGACGGCGAGTGCGTCGCCCCGACGCCGGAGACGATCGCGAGCAACGACTACCCGCTGTCCCGACCGCTCTTCATCTACGTCGACAAGGCCAAGGCAGAATCGAACCCGGCGCTCGCCGCCTACGTCGAGTTCTACCTCGACGAGGCGAACCTGACCCAGGTCAACGACGAGGTCGGCTACATCAACCTCGAGAGCAGCGCGCTGGACGAGACGCGTTCGGCCTGGGAAGGCCGCTAGCAGCCCGCTCCTCCCTCGACGGGTCCGGCCAGCTCGGAGGCCGGGCCCGTCGCCTTTCCCGAACCAGAAGGGCTAGGATCGACCGATGCAGTCAGGCGCCTCGCTCCGGCGCGACCCCAGCCTCGCGACCGCCCTGCGGGGAACGGCCGCGAGGCACCGGCGCGAACGGATCATCGGAGCCGTCCTGCTCAGCGCGGCCCTGCTGACCGTCGTCGTCAGCACGTTGATCATCGTGAGCCTGTTCGGCGGCGCGGTCGACTTCGTCCGCCAGATCGATCTGGGCACCCTGCTTGCGGACGGCTGGTATCCACGCCGGGGCGAATTCGGTCTCATGACGCTCGTGGCCGGGTCGCTGCTGGTGACCGGCATCGCGCTCCTCCTGGCCGTGCCGGTCGGCCTCCTGTCCGCGATCTACCTCTCGGAGTACGCCAGCCGCCGCGTTCGGCGGATCGTCAAGCCGATCCTGGAGGTCCTGGCCGGCATCCCGAGCGTCGTGCTCGGCTTCTTCGCCCTCACGTTCATCAGCCCGGTCTTCGTGCAGCGGCTCAACCCGGGCACGGCGGATTTCAACCTCCTGGCGGCCGGCCTCGGGGTCGGGATCCTGACCATCCCGCTGATCGCCTCGGTGTCGGAGGATTCGATGCGTGCGGTACCCGCCGCGCTCCGCGAGGCCTCATACGGCCTCGGCGCCCGACGCCTGACCACGAGCCTCCGGATCGTCGTGCCGGCGGCGACCTCGGGGATCGTGGCGGCGGTGATCCTCGGAATCTCGCGCGCGATCGGCGAGACGATGGTCGTGGCCGTCGCGGCCGGTGGCTCCGGGGGTGCGAAGTTCACCGTCGATCCGTTCCGACAGGGTCAGACGATCACGGCCGCAATGGCATCGCTTGCGACCGGGACGGACAACGTGGCCGGGGCGACCGCGGCGTTTCAGAGCCTCTTCTTTCTGGGCCTGATGCTGTTCATCATGACCTTCGTTCTGAACCAGCTCGGCGACATCTTCGTCCGGCGCACCCGGCAGCAGTACTGAGGGCCAGGCGATGACGACCGCAACCCGCACGCTGCCCCGCACGATCCACAAGTCCGGCGGGGCGGACTGGCGAGGCGTGCTCTTCCACGGCCTGCTGCTGGTGGCGCTCCTCTTCTCGCTGCTGATCCTGTTCACGCTCATCACGGACGTGCTGATGCGTGGGCTGCCGGTACTCCAGGAGCGCGGCGCAGACTTCCTGACTCGCCCCACGTCGAGCAGCCCGGTACGCTCCGGCGTTGCCCAGGGGATCTTCGGGACGCTGATGATGGCGGTCTTCGTCAGCGTGGTCGCCTTCCCGATCGGGATCATGACCGCGATCTACCTCGAGGAATACGCGCCGGACAACCGGCTGACGCGGTTCATCAGCGTCAACATCCGGAACCTCGCTGGCGTCCCGTCGGTCGTCTACGGGCTGCTGGGACTATCGATCTTCGTCCTGGCGCTTGGACCGCTGACCGGCGGGCGGTCGATGGTCGCCGGCGGGCTGACCCTCGCCGCCCTCGTCCTCCCGATCGTGATCATCACCTCGGCAGAGGCCATCCGGGCCGTGCCGCGCTCGCTCCGCGAGGCCGGCTATGGTGTTGGCGCCTCGCGCTGGGAGGTGACCCGGCTGCTCGTCCTACCGAACGCTGCTCCCGGAATTCTCACCGGCACGGTCCTGTCGCTGTCACGGGCGCTCGGCGAGACGGCGCCGCTGCTCCTCGCCGGAGCGGTCCTCGGCGGCTTCTCGATCGGCGGCCGCAGCTTCGTCGAGCAGCTGTTCAGCGACTACACGGTCCTGCCGGTGACGATCTTCGACTGGTCGCGGCGGCCGCAGGCCGAGTTCCGCGAGCTGACCGCGGCCGCGATCATCATCCTGCTCGTGATCACGCTCCTCGCCAACACGATCGCCATCGTCCTGCGCAACCGCTACGAGCGCAGCTGGTGACGCCCACGCCATCCCCCAAGGGAGAGCCGATGCCCTCGACCCTCACCGCGCCGACGGACCGCGACGACGGGTCCGGCAGCCTGCCCACCGCCCCGCCCACATCGGCGACCAGGGGCGTCGCGCTTCGCATCGAGCGCACCGCCGCGGAGCCGCTCCCGGGAGGCGCTGCCGGCACGGATCCCGACGCCGAGCCTGCCGTCGACCTGCGCGGCGTGTCCGTCTACTACGGCTCCTTCCGGGCGGTGAAGGACATCTCCTTCGAGGTCCCGCCGAACGCGATCACGTCGCTGATCGGCCCGTCCGGGAGCGGCAAGTCGACCCTGCTGCGCGCCATCAACCGGATGAACGACCTCATCCCCGGGACCCGCTTCGAGGGTGAGGTCCTGTACCACGGCGAGAACCTGTACGCGGACACGGTGGACCCGGTCGAGGTGCGGCGGCGGATCGGCATGGTCTTCCAGAAGGCGAACCCGTTTCCCAAGTCGATCTACGACAACGTGGCCTTCGGGCCGCGGATCAACGGGTTTCGCGGCAAGCTCGACGAGGTCGTCGAGGGCAGCCTCCGGCGGGCGGCGCTCTGGGACGAGGTCAAGGACAAGCTCCGGCAGTCCGGCCTGGCCCTCTCCGGCGGCCAGCAGCAGCGGCTGTGCATCGCCCGGGCCATCGCCGTCCAGCCGGAGATCATCCTGATGGACGAGCCGGCATCGGCGCTCGATCCGCGTTCCACGCTCCAGATCGAGGAACTGATGTCCGAGCTCAAGAAGAACTACACGATCATCATCGTGACCCACAACATGCAGCAGGCCGCGCGCGCCTCGGACTTCACCGTCTTCCTGAACATGGGTGAGGACCGGGCCGGCTACATCGTGGAGCACGCCAGGACGATCGACATCTTCACCAACCCGAAGAACCAGCTGACCGAGGACTACGTCTCCGGTCGGTTCGGCTGAGCTGGCAGGGGCAGGACCGATGACGGACGACCAGACCACCCCCAAGACGCGCGTCGCGGATGCCTTCGCCGGCGTCCTCGACGATATCGAGCCCGGTCTCGGCCTCAGCGACCCGCGGCCGATCGCGGTCGGCGCCCGCCACCCCCATCGAGAGACTTTCGACCGAGAGCTACAGGAGGTCAAGGACAGCGTCCTGCGGATGGGCAGCCTCGTCGAGGAGGCGATCCGGGCGGCGATCGATTCGCTCGTCCGGCACGATGCCGACGCCGCGACGGCCGTCATCGTCGCCGATGCCGGGATCAACGAGGTCCAGCGCAAGGTGGCGGCGATGATCACGGCCACGATCGCGACGCAGGCGCCGGTCGCGCGCGACCTGCGCTTCCTGCTCACCCTGGACCACGTCGCCTACGAGCTCGAGCGCATGGGCGATCACGCGGCGAGCGTCGCCAAGCAGGCCCGCAAGATGGCCCCCTATCCGCCGCTCAAGGGATACGTCGATCTGCCGCGCATGAGCGAGGCGGTGGCGCAGCTCGTGCACGGTGTCCTGCGCGCGCTGGTCGACATCGACCATGTACGGGCGCGCGAGGTCGCGGCCATGGACGACGAGGTGGACGCCCTCTATCACCGCATCTTCGACGACGTGCTGGAGCTGATGCGGCAGGATCCCGCCAATGTCGATCGCGGCGCTCGAATCCTCTTCGCGGCCCACTACCTGGAGCGGATCGGCGATCGGTCGACGAACATCGCCGAGGACGTCGTGTTCCTCGCCACGGGCGACATCGAGGACCTCAACCCGTGACCGGGTCGCGGGAGCGCCGGTGAGCGCCCGCGCGGAACCCGTCGCCCTTCACCTCCTGCGGCACGCGCACGCCGGCGATCCGGAGGCGTGGACCGGCGATGACGCCGCCCGCCCGCTGTCCGACAAGGGCGTCGCCCAGGCGGAGCGGCTCGCGCGTCACCTGTCGGCGGTCGGGTTCACAGCCGACGTCGTGCTCACGTCCCCGAAGATTCGCGCCCGCCAGACGGCGGACATCGTCGCTGCCGCGCTCGGGCTGAAGGTCCGGGAGAACGAGCGGCTGGCCGGCTCGCTCGGCCTCGGGGCGATCAGGAAGATCCTGCGCGAGGCAGGCGATCCGCGGGTGCCCGTCCTCAGCGGGCACGATCCGGACTTCAGCGAGCTCCTCGCGACCCTCACGGGCACGCCCTCGCTGCCGATGAAGAAGGGCGCCATGGCACGGATCGACCTGGTCGGCGGGCTCGAGCAGGGCGGCGGCGTGCTGCGCTGGCTGCTGCCGCCGGACCTGCTGCCGCGCGAGGCGTAGGCGGAAGGCCCGGACAGCCGGGCGCCGGGTACCGTTCGAGGGCCGCCGGGGTCCGGCGGGCCTTCGGAGCGTCAGCGGGTGCCGCAGCCGCAGCAGTGCTTGTCGCAGCAGCAGTCGGTACAGCTGGTCGTCATGCTCGTCCTCCTTTCCCGTGTGATCAGACGCTCGGCTGGATGACCGGCAAGGATCGCAGGCAAGCTCGCGGCATCGGCGGCGCGCTTGCCGGAGACAGTTGCCCCGCCAGCTGGCCGAAGCGCTCGACGGCCTCCGGTCGGAGGTAGTACCAGACCCACGACGCCCGCCGCTCGGTCCGGACCCAACCGACCTCGCGCAGCACCTTGAGGTGGTGGCTGACGGTTGGTTGGGCAACATCGCAGCAGGTCGTGAAGTCGCAGGCGCACACACCGCCTCGCGCGCTCAGCTCGCGCAGGATCGCCAGGCGGGTGGGGTCGGCAGCCGCCTGGAGGAGTCGGACGTCCGGATCGGTCTGGCGCTTCATTGGGGCCATGGTATTGACAAATGCCTATTTCGGCAAGTATCAATATACAAGCGATCCAGGCCACGACCAGACCCCCCCGCCACGGCGACCGATCAGGAGAAGGCGCATGACCACCGAGACGATCCACGACGAGGTCCGCCAGCACTACGCCGTCGCGGCTGCACGGGCCACGGCCGGGGCGTCCTGCTGCGGCGACGCCGGCACGATCGGCGCCGATCTCTACTCCGCCCTCGAGCGCGACGAGCTGCCGGACGCCGCCGTCATGGCGAGCCTCGGCTGCGGCAACCCGACCGCCGTCGCCGATCTGCACCCCGGCGAGCGCGTGCTCGATTTGGGCTCCGGCGGCGGCATCGACGTGCTGCTGTCGGCCCGGCGCGTGAGCCCGGGCGGGATGGCGTTCGGCCTCGACATGACGGACGAGATGCTCGCGCTCGCCCAGCGCAACGCCGCGGAGGCGGGCGCCCCAAACGTCGAGTTCCTGAAGGGCCAGATCGAGGCGATCCCGCTGCCGGCCGAGTCGATCGACGTCGTCATCAGCAACTGCGTCGTCAACCTCGCCACGGACAAGCCGGCCGTCTTCCGCGAGATCGCGCGCGTGCTCCGGCCCGGCGGGCGGATCGGCATCACGGACATCGTGGCCGAGGATCACCTGACGCCGGAGCAGCGCGCCGAGCGCGGCTCGTACGCCGGCTGCATCGCGGGCGCCCTGTCGATCTCCGAGTTCCGCACCGGCCTGGAGGCGGCCGGGCTGAAGGACGTGACGCTGACCCCGACGCACGCTGTCGCCGAGGGGATGGTCAGCGCGATCGTCAAGGCCACCAAGCCCGCGGACGCACAACCGGCGGTCGACCTGTCCGCCCGGGAGCCACCGGTTGCCACCGGTTGCTGCGGCGGGTCCGGCTGCTGCTGAGGGTCGCCGCCTAACTCCCCGCTCCGATGGTCGAGGAATCACGGACCGGCAGCGCGAACGAGAAGACCGAGCCCCGTCCCTCCTCGGACTCCACCCAGATCCGGCCGCCGTGCTGCTCGACCACGTGGCGCGCGATCGCCAGGCCGAGGCCCGTGCCCCCGCCGCGGACCCGGGCGCGGTCGACCTTGTAGAAGCGCTCGAAGATCCGGGCCAGGGCTGTCCGCGGGATGCCGAGGCCGTGGTCCTCGACCGAGGTCACGACCTCGTCGCCCTCGACTCGCACCCGCACGACGACCTCGCCGCCGTTCGGGCTGAACTTGACGGCGTTGTGCAACAGGTTGACGAGCACCTGGCCGAGCCTTGCCTCGTCGCCGCGGACCGCCGGCACCGGCTCCGGGACGTCGACCCGGAGCGGCACCCCCTGGCGGTCGGCGAACAGCCGGAGTCGCTCGGTCGATGCTGTCGCCAGCCGCCCGAGATCGACGTCGTCCAGGTGCACGACGGCGGCCCCGCTCTCGATCCGGCTCAGGTCGAGCAGCTCGTTGACCATCTGCACGAGGTGCCCCGTCTCGACCTCGATCTTGGCGATCCGGTCGCGCATCCGCGGCGGGACGGCCGCCCCAGCGGCATCCGCCTCCCGGGCGAGCGTCTCGGCGAGCAGGCTGACGGTCGACAGGGGCGTCCGGAGCTCGTGGCTCAGGTTGTCGATGAACTCGGCGCGGATCTGCTGGAGCCGACGAAGCTCCGTCACGTCCTCGAGAACGATCCAGATGCCGCGCACGGGCGAACGCCGAGCGCGGATCACGAGCGAGGGTCCCTCGCTCTCGTTGAGCGCGATCTCGCCGCCGGCGGCACCACCCGCGCGGGCCTCGGCCAGGATCTCCTCGACGCGGCGATCGACGAAGGCCTCCATCGGGGTCCGCCCGGCGAGGCCGCCCGGAGGCCGGTCGAGGAACACGTGGGCGGCGGTGTTGGCGAGGGCGATCCGGCCATCCTCGTCGACCAGCAGGATCCCGACGCCCGTGAGGTCCGCGAGGTAGGCGAGATCCCGACGGCCGAGATCCACCGAGCGCTCCGCCGCCTCCGCCCGCTCGACGACCCGCCGGACGACCTCCTCGGGTCCGGCGCGCGGCGCATCGACGGCGCCCAGCCGGCGAAGCTGCTCGGCGTCGACCGCCGCACCCCGGCGGCCGATCGCCACGCCGAGCGCCAGACAGGCCAGCGCGACACCGGCGACGAGCAGCTCCATCAGGCGCGGGCGGGCGACGCTTCGCGCGACGTGGACATGCCGCAAGTGTGCGCCAACGATGCGATCCGGCATCATGTCGCGACCGATGCTCGACGAGACGCCAGGGTTCGATCGGAAGGTGCTCTACTCGGTCGCCGAGGTGGCCGCCATCACGGGCTGCCGGCCGGGACGGATCCTTCGCTGGATCCATCGCCGCCAGCTCGACGCCGTGCATCTCGAGGGCTCGCCCCTCGTGCCCCTGTCGGCCCTCGTGGCCCGCTTGGAGCGGATCGAGGCGGCTCGCGCTCGGCGGCGGGCCCTCCGGGAGGCGCGGGAGCGGCAACGGCGGCTGCGACTGGCGGTCGCGAGCGAGACGCCCGCCGCGGTCTAGCCGGGACCCTGGCGGCGGCGGAGCAAAGGCTCCGCGCGCTCGCCGGCCCCACGACCGGTGCCCGGATCGCCGGTCGCGGCCTGCCACGGGCCGACGAGGCGGGTGAACTCCTCCGCCCCGAATGCGTGGCGCAGGACGAGCGCGTGGGCGGTCCGACCGAGGAGCCTGGCGGCACGAGCAGCGTCGGAGCGGTCGAACGCGGCGAGCGCGGCGACGGCGGGCGCCGCGGCAGCCGCGGCATCCCGGGCGGCCAGCGTCGACGAGACCCGCAGCCCCTCGTCCTCCTCGGGATCGAGGCCGGCCGGCCAGGCGTCAGCCTGGAACGGGGCACGGCCCGCGGCGGTGAGCATCGCGTCGAGATCCATCCGCGCCAGCTGCCGGCAGCGCTCGACGAAGCGCTCGACGGCCGCGCTGTTGGGACCGTAGCGCGGCTGGCCGATGGCGGCCTCCCAGCCGCGCATCAGCCGGTCCCTTGCCCGCCCACGGAACGGCTCCGTCAGGTGCTTGTCGAGAAACGGCGCGAGGACGAGCTCGTGGGCGGCCGCGAGGATCGCGTCCCGAACGGCCGGGGCGGCCCAGTCCGCCGGACGCAGCCGGTCGCGGACGTCACGCTCGACCGCCTCGAGCGCACCGACCTGGGCCGGGGCGAGGAACCGCCGGATGCTGGCCACGAACGCGATGGAGGACGTGTCCGCCACGGACAGGCGGTCCAGCTCCACGGGGCTGAGACTGGCCACTCGATCGAGGAACCGGCGGAGCATCGCGGCCGCGTCCGCCGGACGCCGCCGGAGGGGCGCGGGTCGCCAGTAGCGCGGCACAGGCGCGGTGCGCGCGGCCCAGCCGTCACGCCGGGCGTCGTGCCGGACGTCTGTTCGTTCGCGGTCGTAGCGTTTGCGGAGCGCCGGGTCGCTCAGCCAGTCGTGGGCGACGTTGATCCGCTTGGCCAGGTCGAGCGCGGCGGATCCGGCGACGTCCGGATGGTGGCGCTTGAGCAGCGCTCGCCACGCGATCTCGATCGCCTCCGACGTCGCGTCGGCGGGCACCTCGAGACGGGCGTACAGATCGTCCGCGGGGATGCTCTGGCGGGGAGGCACGACCGGATCGTACCGCCGGGCCGTCAGGCGGGGACCGGCTCCCGCCCGCCCAGCAGCTCCCCGGCCTCCTGGGTCGAGACGACGCGCGATCCCCCGCCTGCCCGCTCGCGGAGCTCGATGCCGCCCGCTTTGAGCGAGCGGGGGCTGACGGTCAGGATCCAGGGCATGCCGAGCAGCTCCGCGTCGGTGAACTTCACGCCGGGCGACTCGGGCCGGTCGTCCCACAGGATCTCCCGACCTGCCTCCGCCGCCAGTGCGTGGAGACGCTCGGCCGTCTCGCGCACGGCGGGGTCGCGGTCGCCGCCGATCTCGACGAGGTGGGCGGCATACGGCGCGACCTCGGGCGGCCAGACGATCCCCTTCTCGTCGTGGTGGGCCTCGACGATGCAGGCGACGTTCCGCCCGACCCCGATCCCGTACGAGCCCATGACGATGGGGTGCTCCCGGCCGTCCTCGCCGAGGTAGCTCGCTCCGGCCGCGTCGGTGAACTTCGTGCCGAGCTTGAAGATGTTGCCGACCTCGATCCCGTTGCGCAGGATGACGGGACTGCCGCACTGCGGGCACGGATCGCCCTCCCGGGCGTTGGTCAGATCGACGACGCTGTCCGGCTCGTAGTCCCGGCCGACGTTCACGTTCCGGAGATGCCAGCCGGGCCGGTTCGCGCCGGCGACCAGGTTCGGAGACCGCGCGACGAGCTCGTCGACCACGACCAGGGTGTCATGCGCCCCGACTGGGGAGCCATACCCGGGCTCCATCCCGGCCGCCCGGATCTCCTCGGCGTGCGCCGGGCGGAGCCCGCCGGTCGAGCCGATGGCATTGGCCAGCTTGGTCTCGTTGACCTCGTGGTCGCCGCGGACGATGGCGGTCACGAGGCGCCCGTCATCGGCCGTGAAGAACGCCGCCTTCGCGGTCCGAGCCTCCGTGATGCCGAGATACCGTGCCAGGTCGGCGATCGTGGCCGTCCCCGGCGTCTCGACCTCCTCGATCGGCGTAGGCTCCTCCGGCTCGGGTGCGGAGCGAGGACTGACCGCCACCTGCTGGTTGGCCGCGTAGTCGCACGACTGGCAGAGGACGAGGGTGTCCTCGCCGGCCGGGTTCAGGACCATGAACTCGTGGGCCAGGCTGCCGCCCATCATCCCGACGTCCGAGTTCACGGCCACCGTGTCGAGGCCGAGACGTGCGAAGATCCGGACGTAGGCCTCATGCTGCGCCCGGTAGCTGGCGTCGAGGCCGGCCTCGTCGCGATCGCAGCTGTAGGCGTCCTTCATGACGAACTCGCGGACGCGGATCAGCCCACCGCGGGAACGTGGCTCGTCGCGCCACTTCGTCTGGAAGTGGTAGACCATCATCGGCAGCTGGCGCCAGGACTTGACCACCTCGGCCAGCAGGATGCCGACGACCTCCTCGTGGGTCATGGCCAGGACCATGTCGCGGCCGGACCGATCCTTGAACCGTGTCAGCTCCGACCCGATGGCGTCGTAGCGACCGCTCTGCCGCCAGATCTCCGCCGGGTGCACCACCGGCATCTCCATCTCCTGGCAGCCGATCCGGTCCATCTCCTCGCGGATGATCTGCTCGACACGCCGGTTGACGCGCAGGCCGAGCGGCAGCAGCGAGTAGATGCCGCTGCCCAGCTGCTTGACATAGCCGGCCCGCAGGAGCAGCCGGTGAGAGGGCATCTCGGCATCCGACGGATCGTCGCGCAGGGTCGTGAAGAACAGCTGGCTCAGGCGCATGGCGGAGAGAATAGCGGCGCGGGCCGCGAGCGGGCGCCCGGCGCGCGGCGGCCGATGCGGGGCAGCCCGTGGGGGCGTTGCGCGCGGGGCGGGCACGGGTGCGGGCGGCTGGATCGGCGGAGGGGCTCAGGCGGGGCTTGGCCCTTCCCACGGCCCGTATTCGTGCCACGCCTATTTCGAGGGGATCTAGGGTCACATCGACCGATCACCCCGATCCCGACGGATCCGGACGGGCCGACCCACGTTCGGACAACGCGTCGTCGAGCCCCCGCGGCCTGCATCTTGTCCGCAATGAGCGGCCAACCGCCGCGGATATCACTCCCGCAACTAGGGACGCGGTCATGGCGCGGTCCGGGGGCGCTGAGGCGGCCGAGGCGGCCACGGTTGGCTCGTCGATCCCAGGAGTCACCTGCCGCTTGGGACCCCGTTTCGGATCGTCTTGCGCCGCGATGGCTCGCCGCGGCTCCCGGCGGCGCGTCAGGTTCCGATCAGCTCGCGCCAGGGAGGGCGAATGCCGTTCTCGGACAGCTCCAGCCAGCGGACCGCGTAGGCCACCCGCACCGCGCTGTCGCCGAGCACGCGCGGGCTGCCGGGTGCCGCGCGACCGTGGAACGCCTCCCGCCCGAAGGAGGCCGCGAGCGCGGCCGCCGTTCGGATGGGCCGCAGGTGCGACCGCACGAGATCGACCTCCCGGACGAAGGCCGGAGCGCACCAACGGCCCGGTCGGGGCGCAGACCGCTCGAGCAACCGGGTCAGCTGCGAAGCGTCGAGCGAGAGCGCCTGGGCGGGCGCGGGGGGTGTCAGCGCGCGCGGCAGGACGACCGCTGGCCGGGCCGCCAACGAGGCCCCGCCGCCAGCCGTCGCGAAGGATGCGTCGCCCGACATCCCGAAGAGAGAAGTCGGGCCACCCGGATGGAGGAGCACGCCGGGTGGCCCTGGAGCGGCGGTGCCGTCGCCGATCGCGTGGACCGACGGTGGGAGGTCTCGCACCCGACTGACGAGCGGCATGTGAGGAGCCTGGGCGCGGCGCGTCAACGGCTCGCTAATGGACGGTTAAGTCACCGGTGAGCGCGGCCGGCGATCATCACGTCAGGCCGGGCGGCGGAACACGTAGCCGACGCCGCGGACCGTATGGATCAGCTGCGGGTTGGATGGATCGGGCTCGATCTGGCTCCGCAGCCAGTGGACGTGAACGTCGACCGTTCGTGTCTCGCCGGCGTAGTCGTAGCCCCACACGTGCTCCAGCAGCTGGTCCCGGGTGAAGACCTGACCGGGATGGCGCAGAAGGAATGCCAGCAGCTCGAATGCCTTGGGCTTCATCGGCACGGTCTGGCCGTCGCGCAGGAGGCGGTGGCCGGCGAGGTCCGCCTGCACGCGGCCCAGGTCGACGATGGCCGGCGGCGACTCCGCGGCCTGCTGCTCGCTGCGCCGGAACAGCGCCCGGATCCGGGCGGACAGCTCCCGCACGGAGAACGGCTTCGTCACGTAGTCGTCCGCCCCCAGCTCGAGGCCCACGACCTTGTCGAGCTCGCTGTCCTTGGCCGTCAGCATCACGATCGGCACGCCGGACTCGGCCCGGATGATCCGGCACACCTCGATCCCGGACAGCTCGGGGAGCATCAGGTCGAGGAGCACGAGGTCCGGCCGCTCGGCCCGGAACGTTTGCAGGGCCTCCCGGCCGTCGGCGGCGGCCACCACCCGGAACCCTTCGACCTCCAGCGCGTCGACGAGGGTCTCGCGCAAGGTCGGCTCGTCGTCGACGACGAGGATCGTGCGTGCCATCTGGGCGGAGGATAGCGGCGCGACCATTAACGACTCGTGAACGATGGGTTAGGCGGCAGCCGCTGGCCAGACGCCCGGGCTCCTGGGCATCCGCGACGCTGCGCCGGCGCTGCGGAGAGTGAGCGGGCACGTCGCGCACAGCGAGTCCCGGGTTCCCTGGCGGGCTGGATCCGGGTGAGTCATCTACGCACGCTGTTCGTGGTATCGCCGCTCGCCAGTCGCCTCGGGGCGCGTTTGCTGGTGGATCGAGCGTTGAGCGAGTCAGGTGGGCCCGTCACGCGGTCGTCGCGCCCCTCTAGCACGCGCCCGGTGCGTAGGTGATCCAAACCGGGGGTGGTGTCCCCGATCGAACGATGGCCCCTGCGCCGAGGCGGGGCGCGCTCAGCAGTCATCATGTGCGTCCTCCTCATCAGCTCGACCCGCATCGTGGCGTCGATTCCTGACGGCTGGCGGCAGACTCCCTACGAGCCGAGCGCGGCAAGGGCGGCGTCCAGGCGCGCGAGGGTCCGCTCGCGCCCGAGTGCGACTAGGGTGTCGAACAGCGGCGGCGTGGCCGTCCTCCCGGTGACCGCGACTCGGATGGCCATGAACAGGTCGCCCGCCTTCCAGCCTCGCGTCTCGGCCAGGCCACGCAGCGGCGGCTCCAGCTCGTCCGCCTCCCAGGTGACCTCGTCGTGCCGGGCGAGAGCGTCGCGCGCGGCGCTGAGCCCGTCGACCGTGATGGCGCGGTCCCAGCGCTTCGGGACGAGCTGGGCGGGATCCACCTCGACGCGATCGACGAACAGGAAGCCGACGAGCTCGCCGACCGCGCCCAGTCGTGGCAGCCGCTCCTGGATGACGGGCGCGAGCGAGCGGAGCTCGTCGTCGGTCGGCAGTCGGTCGATCCGCCCGCCGGCCAGCTCGACCTCGAAGAACGGCTGGAGCCGGTCGACGAACTCGTCGACGCCCAGCCTCCGGATCCATTGGCCGTTGAGCCACTCGAGACGCTCGCGGTCGAAGACGGCCCCGCCCTTGTGGACGTGTGCCAGGTCGAAGCGCTCGGTCAGCTCGTCGAGCGACAGCACCTCCTCCTCGGTGCCGGTCGACCAGCCGAGCAGCGCGAGGTAGTTCACCAGGCCCTCGCGCACGAACCCCTGCTCGATGTATTCGGCCAGGGCGGTCTGGGTCTTGCGCTTGCTCATCTTCGTCCGGTCCGCGTTGAGGATGAGCGGCAGGTGCCCGAACCGCGGCTCCGGATGGCCGAGCGCCCGGAACAGCAGGATGTGCTTGGGCGTGTTGGACAGGTGGTCCTCGCCCCGGATCACGTGACTGATCGCCATCGCGGCGTCGTCGACGACGACCGTGAAGTGGTAGAGCGGGTTGCCGTCGGCACGCACGATCACCAGGTCGCCACCGAGCGCCGAGGCATCGATCTCGACTCGGCCCCGGATCAAGTCGTCGAAGGCGATGACTTCCTGCTCCGGCACCCGGAAGCGGATCGCCGGCCGCCGTCCCTCGGCTTCGAAGGCGCGCCGTTCGTCATCGGTCAGCCGGGCGCACCGGCTGCTGTAGCGCGGCGGCAGCTTCGCCGCCTCGAGCCGCCGGCGCTCGGCGTCGAGCTCGTCCGGCGTGCAGTAGCAGCGATACGCGAGATCTGCGGCGAGCAGCCGGTCTGCCGCCGCCGCGTACGAGGGCAGGCGCTGCATCTGGCGGTACGGTGCGTACGGGCCACGCGCTGCCTGGCCGGCGACCTCCGGACCCTCGTCCCAGGTCAGCCCGAGCCAGTGAAGCCCGTCGAGGATGTCCTTCTCGTAGGCCAGCGAGGAGCGGGCGACATCCGTGTCCTCGAGCCGCAGGATGAACGTGCCCCCCTGGCGGCGGGCGAAGAGGTAGTTGAACAGGGCCGTCCGTGCCGTCCCGATGTGGAGCGGACCGGTGGGGCTCGGCGCGATGCGGACGCGGGTCTCGGGCGAGTCGGGCACGCCCTGATCGTACGACCTGCGGGCCGCGGCCGGCCGACGCCGGGCGCCGATCAGCCTCGCCGAGCGACCACGCCCTCCGGCAGCCGATGGAAGAGCGCGGGATCGGCCTCGCCGGCGATCACCCGGACCAGGGCGGCCGGCCGCAGGCCGAGCGTCGCCCGGCCGAGCGGACCGTCGAGGGTCAGCGAGTCGAGCGACTCGGACCGGGCCAGGATGGTGATTGGCGTGCCCGGGCGCAGGCCGCGCGCCTCGAGGTAGGAGAGCAGACCCTTGTCCTCCTCGGCCTCCTCGGTGATCCGCAGAATCGTGGTCGCCTGTCCGGCCTCGAGCGAGCTGAGCGGCACGCCGGCGGGGCGCCGCCGCGCCACCTCCGCGTCGATCGGGTTGCCGTGCGGGCACGTCTCGGGATGGCCAAGCATCTCGTCCAGCCGGGCTTCGACCCGGGGCGAGATCGAGCCCTGGAGCCGGGCCGCCTCCTCGTCCGACTCCGCCCAGCCGAGCCCGACCACCGCGCTCAGCAGCCACTCGCAAAGAGCATGGCGGCGGAAGATGCCGTCGGCCGCCGTGCGACCAGCCGGAGTCAGCACGAGCTCGCGCCGGTCCGGCTGGCTGACGAGGCCGTCGGCTGCCAGGCGCCGGAACATCTCGCTCGCGGCCTGCGTGCTCACGCCGAGGTGCCGCCCGACCTGCGCGGCCGTGACCCGCGAGCCGTCGCCGGCCATCACGCGGAGGGCGAGCAGATAATCCTGGGCGGCGATGGACAGCGCGGTCGAGTCGGTTCGCCTCACGACGGGACTCTACGCGCCCGGCGCACCGTCGCGAACACGACGCCGACCGTCCACGCGACGGCGAGCACGACCGCGAGGGCCCCGCTGGCGGCAGCGGGATCGCGGGAGCCGCCGGCCGCACTGAGGAGGACGGCCGCCGGGACGGCCGCGGCAAGGAGGCTGAGGCTGCCGACGGCGGCGATCCCGGCCAGCACCGGGACCGCGACGAGCAGCGCGAGGACGGCCACCTGGGCGATCCACGGGCCGAGGGCGAAGGTCTCCACGCAGGCGGCGGAGAAGCGCCCGCAGCCGCTCACCTCTCCGATGGCCAGCGCGAGCCCTGCCCCGATCGGCGGCCAGCCGAGGAGCGCGAGCGCGATGCGGGCCCGTGGACCGGGCGGCAGGGGCAGGATCGCCAGGGGGTCGTCGGCCAGCCGAGCGGTCGCACCGTGCGCGGGGAACGGCGCCGGGCGCGGGGACGCGGCAGCCCCCGGTGGCGGCCAGGACGAGTCGGCCCCGTCCGATGCCGTCGCGCGCCGGGCTTCGTTCGGCACCCCCGGTTGGCGTCGGGTCCCCCCTGCGGGCGACTCGGGCCCGGGGCTCGGCTCCCGCGCTGCGTCGACGGCCGCCTCGGCGGTCGCATCTCCGGCTCGGGCCCTCGAGGACGCACCGCTCGCCGTCGCCCCGGCGGGACGGGCCCCGGCGGCAGCCGCGTTTGGTCCGCTCGGTTCGGTCGGCGCGGCCGCTCCCCACTCGACGTTCACCGGCTCGTCGGGCGGAAACTCGCCGGGGCTCCGCCGGCCACGGGCCTGGTACTCCGGGCCGTGCTTCCGGGGATCGGCGTATTCCTTCGGGTTGATCGTCCAGTAGGTTCCGCTCGACTGGCCGTACCATGACGCGCCGGTCCACTCCGGGTCGAACGGGTCGTGCTCCGCGAAGTCGTAGCTGGTCGATCCTGGCGTCGCCCGATCCGGGGGCCGATCATCCGCGGCTCGCGAGGCGCGTCGCGTCGGTCGGCCGCGCGGGCCCGGTCGCGCCCCGCCCGGTCGGGCGGTCGGACCCGAGGCATCGGCGGCTCCACCCGCCTGCGGTCCCCCGCCGGGATCACGTTCCTGGCCCGGGGGCCTGCCGGCGCGGCTGCGCCACGTGCTCCGGGTCGAGCGCGCGCGATCCGGATCCGCCTGCCACGCCTGTGGCGCGGGCGTGGCGGCCCCTCGGCGCCGGCCGCCGACCGCGCCCGTCAGCTCGTCGTACGCGGCCCGTATGGCAAGGAAGCGAGGCACCGCCGCGTCACCCGCCGTGTCAGGGTGGTTCGCCTTGGCCAGTCGCCGGTACGCCCGCCTCACGTCGGCAAGCGGCGCGTCGGGCGGCAGCCCGAGGACGCGATAGGGGTCGCCGGTGGGAGCCATGTTGGTCGAGCGAGTTCCTCTGACGGTGGCGCCTGGTTCGTCCGCGCGCCGGTCGGCACGTCGGGCGTCCGCCGGAGAACCCTAGCCGATCAGCTCGCCGACCGGCGCCAGCTCGAACTCCGCAACAGCCTCAGCGGCGGGGCGGCCGTGCGGATCGTGTGCCGGTGGCCGGTGATCGGCCCACAGCTCGCCGAGCGCCCGCTCGTCGAGAACGCCGGCCTGCCGGAGCGACTCCACCGCCACGGCGCGGCCCGCACGCTCGTACCCGTCGCCGTCCTCGATCTTGATGGCCAGGCCGGAGGGACCGTTCTCGCCACTCGGCCGCTGTCCGGCAAGGATGGCCACCCCCCGAAGGCCCTCGGCGCCGGACTTGCTGACCAGCCGTCCCGGGACGGCTTCCATGAGCGCCGTGTCCAGGCGGTGCCGGGTGCCGCCGACCATCTCCGGGTGCTCGAGCATCGCGTCGCGGATGGTCGTCAGCGGCTCCGCCAGCGAGCTCCGCGCGTCCGTGGTGGGAACCGCGCCCGGACCGGCCAGCAGGGCGTACGCGCGCGCGACCTCCCGGATCGGGAACGCGAAGGTGGAGATGCCGCAGCTGTCGATCGCTGTCTGCAGCCTGGCCGGGGCCGTGCTGAACGCGCGCGCCACGGCCTCCCGGTAGGCCGCCTGCGACGGGTGCTCGTCGCGCCAGTAGTCGGCCGGATCCCAGCCGCGGAGCCGCGACAGCAGGATGAACGCCGCGTGCTGGCCGGAGCACATGTGCCGGATGGCGCTGGGCTGCTCGCCATCGCGGGCGAGCCGGGCGGTGGTCAGCTCGTCGAGCGGCATCCCCTCGCTGCCCGTCGCCAGCAGCGACTGGCTGACGTTGGCGCGACGGAGGAGCGCCTGGACGGTTCGCACGTGCAGGTCCTCGCCGGAGTGCGAACCGGCCATGATCGCGATCTCCGGCGCCGTCAGGTCGAAGGCGGCGACCCCGCCTGCCTCGAGGAGCGACACCACCCCGAACGGCTTGACGCTGCTGCGAAGCGTGACCAGTCGATCCGGATCACCGAGGGCCCGCACGACCCGGCCGGCGGTGTCGACCTCGACGATGTCGCCGCGGTGAACGCTCTCGTCAATGCCGTTGCGGGTCTGGCGAACGAGAACAGGCGGGGCGGCGCTGGGCCTGGGCCGCGGCCGGCGCGCGGGACCCCTGGTGTTGCTGCCGGTCGTGCGGGGCCTGGGCAGGGCGGGCATGGTCATGGCTGTCTCGCTGCAGGATGAGGGTGACCCCGATGACCGACCCGGCGTGCTCGGCCGAGGTGGCCTGGCCCAGGGCGGAATGACGCCCGGCCGTGGCGCGAGACTGGGGCGCCCGGCACGCCTCGAATCGGTCGCCCCGACCGTGTGGCGGACGCTAGCGATCATGCGACGGCGCGTCAATCGGGCGGTTACGATGTCCCCCGGCGACCGCTCCCCCGCCCCCGCCCGCCGGCCCTCATCGTCCGTCCGATCCTCACCGCGGGAGGTCCCGTGTCCCCGCCGCCGACCCTCCACGTCTCGCAGCACCCGGCCGTCCTGCACAAGCTGGCCATCCTCCGCGACGAGCGGGTCGAGCCCAAGAAGTTCCGGGAGATCGTCCGCGAGCTCTCGTGGCTCCTCGGCTACGAGGCGCTGGCCGACGTGCGGGTCAACCCGCTCACCGTCCGGACGCCGCTCGAGGAGACGGAGGCGCACGAGCTGGGCGACCGGATCGGCCTCGTGCCGATCCTGCGCGCCGGCCTCGGCATGGTCGACGCGATGCTGGAGCTGATGCCGACTGCGCAGGTCTGGCACCTGGGCCTCTTCCGCGACGAGCGGACGCTCCGGCCGGTCGAGTACTACAACAAGCTGCCCGACTCGGCGACCGTCGACCTGTGCCTGATCCTGGACCCGATGCTGGCGACCGGCGGCTCCGCCAGCGCGGCCATCGAGGTGCTCAAGCGCTGGGGCGCGGTGCGGATCAAGCTCGTCAACCTGATCGCGGCGCCCGAGGGGGTGGAGAACGTCACGTCGGCCCACCCGGATGTCCACATCTACTGCGCCGCGCTCGACCGCGGGCTCAACGAGCGGGGCTACATCATGCCGGGCCTCGGTGACGCGGGCGACCGCCAGTTCGGGACGGGCAAGGTCGGGTAGGCGGGGTACCGGCGGGCAGCGGCGCCGGCGGTCATCTGTGGGTGCCGGTCAGTACGCCGCGCTCTCGACCAGGTCGACGAGCCTGGCCCGGGGCGTGCCGCCCAGGGCGGGCGCTGCCTGCGGCGACCGCCACAGCTCCTCGAGCGCCAGCTTGAACGCCTCGGCCTCCGGCCGGCTGTCGAATTCGAGGTCGACCGCAACGTACTTCGGATCGTGGACCGGCCGGTAGATCCGGTAGCGCCGGACGCCGGAGGCCTCCCGTCGGATGGGGTCGCGGTCGAAGGCCGCCTTCCACATCGGGAAGTCGCGGATCGGGTGCTCGAGCTGGACGACCGTCATGGTTGGCTCCTTCGCATTCGACCGCCCATCGCGGTCGATACAGTGGGGATGTATCCAATACGGTGATACTGTACCGATATGCCGCGCGCTGTCAAGCGTCCCTACGATTCCCCGAGGCGGCGGGCCCAGGCGGGAGCCACCCGTCGAGCGGTTCTCGAAGCCGCCCGGGCTCTCTTCCTCGAGCAGGGCTACGTGGCCACGACGATCGACGCCATCGCCGCCGCCGCCGCCGTCTCTCCGGAGACCGTCTACGCGAGGTTCGGTAACAAGCGCACGCTCCTCGCCCGCCTGGTGGACGTCTCGATCGCGGGCGACGACGACGCGCTACCGATCCTCCAGCAGGACTGGGTCCAGCGGATGCGGGACGAGCCGGACGTCCGGCGCCGGCTCCGCATCCTGGCCGGCAACGGGCGCGCGATCCTCGAGCGGCGGGCGGCGGTCGACGAGGTGGTGCGCGGGGCGGCCGCGGCCGATCCCGAGATGGCCGCCCTTCGCGAGCTCGGCAAGGCGCAACGGCACGCGGGGCAGCAGGAGCTCCTGCGGATCGTCATGGGCGAGGCGGCACTGCGCACCGGCCTCGACATCGACTCGGCGGCAGACGTCGTGTACGCCCTCGGCAGCCCCGAAACCTGGCAGCTCCTGGTCGTGGACCGCGCATGGACCGCCGATCGCTTCGAGCGCTGGTACGGCGACGCAATCGAGCGGCTGCTGCTCGACCGCGGGTGAGTCGATCGGGCGGCCTCGTCGCGAGGCGCGTCGATCACGCCCGTCGCGAGGCCCGTCGATCATGTCTCGCCGGTCCGGTGCGGCCATCGCACTTCGACGGGCCCGACGCGGTCCCACCACATGATCCCGGGATCTCTCGGGGGCGGCGTGCCATCGCGCAAGGCCCTCGCCCAGGCGCGTGAACTGCCGCTGAAGCGGCTCTGAAAGAGGCCCGGATACCGGCGGAGCAGTGCCCGGTTCGACGCGGTTGCCCGGATCACCAAGCTGTCCGGACCTCGCCGTCCTCGGCCAGGCCGGCGAGATCGGCGGCCTTGCGGTCCGTCGACCGGAAGGCGGCGCCCAGGTCCCCGAACCGATTCCACGCTTCCACGAACAGGTACCGACCGTCGCGCGTCCGGATGGCCACGTCCGCGGAGTGTGACGGGTTGGTGGGCCGAGTCGGGAGCTCGACGCGGACGGTCCGGCCGTGCGCGGCGAGCAGCTGCAGCAGTCCCTCCTGCATGTCGAGGTGCCCGGCATCACTCGGCCCGGGCGGTTCCATCAGGGGCCGCGTGAACGACACCGCAAGCGGGCGCTGCAGCGCGATGCCGATCGCGACCCACGTCTCGAGCGGCGTGGCACCTCCGAGGCCTCGTTCCAGCGCGCTGATGCGCGCCTGCGACAGGCCGATCCGCCGGGCGAGGCTGTGCTGCGTGAGGTGGAGTCGCTCGCGGGCGTCCTTCACCCCGAGGCCCAGCGTTGCCGCGAGCCGGGTCGACTCGAGGTCGCCTGCGACGGCGATCCTGCTGCGCTTGCCTTTCGCCATAGTTGCCGCAGTGTTATCCACGGCGCTTGGCGGCGGCTTACCGGCCCCATGCACCGGCGTCCATGGTCCCGTTGAGCGCGACCCAAGCGTGGACGCCTCCGGCACAGGCGGGCGCCGGCGGGCGTGATCGGCCGATATGATCCTCGGTCGCCCCAGAATAGTTGTGTGGCGAGTACGCGCCCCGGCATGCGCCAAGGCGCCCAATCGATCGTGGTCACGGCCCGCAGCGTGGTCACGGCCCGCAGCGTGGTCACGGGACGCAGCAGGGTCACGGCCCCGCTGGGGCCCGCGGGCCCACCGCCCCCGGAATCCGGCGGGCCGGCCCCGAGGGCCCGGCCCGCACGCATCTGCGACGAACCCTGGGCTCAGTTCCCGCCCGGCGTCACCTCCACGCTGCCCTTCTCGAAGTTCGCGCCCAGGAGATCCATGTCCGTCATGCCGGCCAGCGCCTCGACGGCGATCGTCGGGTCGTAGGCATCGAACGACGGGTCCGCCTTGATCACACCGGCCTGCTTGGCGACCCGGACGGTCTGGATCCACTGGACCGGGTCGACGACCCCGACACCCAGCGGCGACGGCCAGATGAGCGGGTTGATCTCGTTCATCATCCAGCGCTGGTGCCCGGCGCCGAGCTGGCTGCCGGCCGCGGTCGTGTACTGGACGCAGTCGTCCGGGTTGTCCCGGCAGTAGATCCAGCCCTTCAAAGATGCCCGGACGAACCGGACCGCCGTGTCACGGTTGGTGCCCTCTGACAGCCACGCCTTGCGGGCGAAGATGGCGTCCTGGAGCATCGCCGTCCGCTGGTCGTTGTAGTTGATGACGTTGAGGTCCTCGGGCTTGTACAGCTCGCCCGTCTCCGGGTTCGCCGCCTCGAGCACCTGGGCGTACTCGTTGTAGATCATCGCCTCGGCGACGTCGATCTCCCGCGAGAGGAGCAGCGTCATGTCGAACGGCTGGATGACCTTCTCGTAGCCCTCGCCGGCGACCAGGCCGCAGTTGATCTGCGCCGCAGCGGTCACCTCGTACTCGTTGCCGAAGTCCCAGACGCCGACCTTCTTGCCCTCGAACTTGCAGGGATCGTCGATCCCGCTGTCCTTCCACGAGACCGACAGCGTGCCGGACCGCTGGAAGACCTGGGCGATGTCGACGAGGTCCGAGCCGGCTTCGCGCGCCTCGAGCACCTTGGGCACCCAGGCGATCGTGAACTCGGGCCCGCCGGGGGCCGAGCCGACCTGCTGGGGGACCACCGTCGGACCGCCGTCGAGGATCTCCACGGTCAGGTTCTCGGCCTCGTAGTAGCCCTGCTCCTCCGCGGCGAAGTAGCCGGCGAACTGCGCCTGCGGCGCCCACTGGAGCTGCAGCCGGACCGTGGCCGCCTCACCGCCGGTCGAGGCGGAGCCCGACGGGGAGCCGGATGCGTCCGGCGAGCCGGATGCGTCCGGCGAGCCCGACGCGGCGCCGCTGGCCGAGCCGTCCGGTACCGCCTGCGAGGCGGACGCCGCCACCGACGGCCGCTGGCTGGCCGCCGGGGCGGTACACGCGGTCGCGGCGAACAGCGCCGACGCGACGAGCGCGATGACCTTCCTGGTCTTCATGTGCGCTTCTCTCCTCCTGCCCCGTTCTGGTCGGTCGGTGGTCCCACCGCCCTCGCCAGCAACGACCGTGACCCGAGTCGGCGGAACGATACCCCCAACGAGGGCCTGCCGCGCCGGGATCCCCGATCCTACGACTCCGCGCTCCTGACCGAGGCGTGCCACGGGATGAACACCCGCTCGAGCGCCACCACGACGAGATACAGCACGATCCCGGCCGTCGCGCCCAGCAGGATCGCGGCCCACGTGACGTCGAAGCGCAGTGCGCTGGCGCTCTGCACGATGATCCGGCCGAGGACGAGCGAGGAGCCGCCGAAGTACTCGCCGACGATCGCCCCGATCAGGCTCAGCGTCGTCGCCAGCTTGAGCGCGGTGAAGAAGTACGGCAGCGCGTTCGGGATCCGCACCTTGCGCAGGACCGTCCACTCGCTCGCGCCGTAGGAGCGCATCAGCTCCAGCGCCGCCGGCTCGACCTGCACAAGGCCGCGGGTCACGTTGGCCATGACCGGGAAGAACACGAGCAGAGCGGCCATCATCATCTTGGACAGCGGGCTCAGGACGCCGAACCAGTTGTTCATCAGCGGCGCAAAGGCCACAATCGGCACAGCGTTCGCGGCCACGGCGATGGGCAGCAGGACGCCACGAGCCGTCACCCAGCGGGAGGTCGCGAACGCGACGGCGACGCCGGCCAGCGTGCCGATCGCCAGCCCGCCGACGGCCTCGAGGAGGGTGGCGCGTGCCGAGACCGCCAGCCCGAACCGCGGATCGCTCCAGTTGGCGATGAGCGCCGCGACGATCGCCGACGGCTTGGGCAGCACGAACGCGCGGAGGCCGAGTGCGCCGACGATCAGCTCCCAGGCCACGATCGCCGCGACGAAGACGAGCGCCGCCGGCAGGTAGAAGAGCAGCCGGCGGCCCTGCCGGGCGACGCCGGATGCCGGGCCGCCGCGCCGGGTCCGCGCCGCGCCGGCCCCCGTGGCGAGGCTCACCCGACCGCGCCCTCGGCCATCGTCCGGTCGATCGACGCCACGCCGCCGGCCGCGGCGTCGCCGGGGCCGGGGCCGGTCCGGAGTGCCTCGCGAACCGCGGTCACCAGCTCGAAGTAGCGGCGCGTCTCGCGCGTGTCCTCGTTGCGCGGCCGCGCCAGGTCGACGTCGATCACGTCCCTGATCCGGCCGGGGCGGGCGCTCATGACCACCACGCGCGAGCTGAGGAAGACGGCTTCCGGGATGGAGTGGGTCACGAAGACGATCGTGATCCCCGTCCGCTCCCAGATCCGGAGCACCTCGGAGTTCATCCGCTCCCTGGTCATCTCGTCGAGCGCTCCGAACGGCTCGTCCATCAGCAGGATCGCCGGCTCGAACGACAGCGCGCGCGCGATCGCGACCCGCTGCTGCATGCCGCCGGAGAGCTGGTACGGGTAGTGCTTGACGAAGTCGCCCAGCTCGACGAGATCCAGCATCTCGCGGGTGCGAGTGGCCCGCTGGGCGGTAGGGCGGCCGAGGATCTCGAGCGGCAGCCGGACGTTGTCCTCGACCGTTCGCCACTCCATCAGGACGGGCGCCTGGAAGACCATCCCGTAATCGCGCTCGAGCCGCGCTCGCGCGGCCGGCTTGCCGTTCACGACCACCTCGCCCCGGGTCGGACGGATCAGGTCGCCGATCACCCGCAGCAGCGTCGACTTGCCGCAGCCGGACGGGCCGATCAGCGACACGAACTCGCCGCGGCGGATCTCCAGGTCGATTCCCTCCAGGGCTTTGGTGACGACCGCGTCGCCGCGCGAGAACTCCTTGTCGACGCCGGACAATCGGACCACCGGCCCCGGTTCCTGGCTGTCCATGCGGGGATCGGCTCCTCTCGTGTCGGTCATCCCTCGGCCGCGTCTGGTCGCCCGCGCAGCACGGCGATCTCGGCGGCGCGGATGACGAGGAAGAAGGCGATCCCGAGCAGCGCCGCGGCGAGGATCGCCGCCCACAGCTTCTCGGGGCCGGTGATGTAGTACTGGTTGAAGGTCGTGATGACCCGGCCGAGCCCCTGCTGGATGGCCCCGGTGTCCTCGCCGATGATCGCGCCCACGATGCTCGCCGTGGCCGAGATCTTGAGGGCCGTGAACAGGTACGGCAGCGAGGCGGGGAGACGCAGCTTGCGATAGATCTGCCAGCGCGATGCGGCGTACGAGCGCATCAGCTCCATCGCCCGCGGATCGAAGGAGCGCAGCCCGCGGATCATCGCGATCGCCACCGGGAAGAACGTCAGGTAGGTCGCGATCAGGACGACCGCCACCACGCCCTGGCCGATGGCGAAGACGATCATCGGCGCCAGGGCGATGATCGGCACCGTCTGGCTCGCGATGACGTACGGGACGAGCGCCCGCTCGAGCAGGCGCGAGTGGACGAAGACCGTCGCCAGCGCGAGTCCCAGGAACCCGCCGAGCAGGAACCCGATCGCGGCTTCCCGCCATGTGTAGAGCGCCGCCCCGAGCAGGTACTCCGCGAGCGTCGCGTCCGCGCCGCGCTGGAACGGCTGGGTGAAGGCCAGGGCGATGTTCCAGACGTGGGGCAGGTTCAGGTCGTTCGCGAACGGCCACCGGAACGGCGGGTTCCACAGGATCGGATCGCCGGGAACGGCGCCGGGCGTGCGCCACGGCACGCCGCCGAGGAGCTTGACGCCCTCCCACAGGAGGACGACGAGCAGCAGGATCACGACGAAGGTGGCGACCGACCGTCCGCGGCTGCGCGGCCGGTCCGGGGCGGCGGCGATGGGGCGGCGGTTGGCGGCGACCGCGGTCGCCATCGGTCAGTCGGTCACCGCTCGGTCGGCGACGTCGAGGGCCCGGTCGATGATCTCGAAGCCCTCGGCCAGCTGCTCGTCCGTGATGCACAGCGGCGGGTTGGTGTGGATCGAGTTGTTGGCCAGCATCGTGTACAGGCCCTCGTCGCGGAGCGCCTTGCCGACCGCCTTCATCTCGTCGCTCGAGCCGTTGAACGGCGTCATCGGCGTCCATGGATCGCGCGACCGGACGAGATCGATGATCCCGAACAGCCCCAGGTTGCGGACCGCGCCGACGGCCGGGTGCTTCGCCTCGAGGCGCCGGTGGTGCTCGCGCATCACGCCGTCGAGCCGGGCGGCGTTCTCGATTAGGCCGTCCTCCTCGTACACGGCGATCGTCGCCAGCGCAGCCGCGCAGCTGACGGCGTGGCTCGAGTAGGTCAGGCCGCCGTAGAACATCTTCGAGTCGAAGAAGTCGGCGATGTGGCGGCGCATGGCCACGGCCCCGAGCGGCAGGTACGAGGAGGTCAGGCCCTTGGCCATCGTCATCAGGTCCGGCACCGTGTCCCAGTGGTCGATGGCGAACCAGCGACCGGTCCGCCCGAAGCCGGCCATCACCTCGTCGGCGACCATCAGGATCCCGTGCCGGTCGCAGATCTCGCGGACGCCCTGGATGTACCCGTCCGGCGGGATCAGGATGCCGTTGGTGCCGACGATCGTCTCCAGGAACACGGCCGCGATCGTCTGCGGCCCCTCGTAGCGGATGACGTCCTCGAGCCCCTGGAGGCTCTCCTCGACCGGCCGTGGCTCCTTCTCCCCCCAGCGGTGCGTGTCGGGGTAGCGGACCACCCCAACGAGGCCCGGCTCGTTCGCCCAGCGGCGCGGGTCGCCGGTCAGGGTCATCGCGCCCATCGTTGCGCCGTGGTAGGCGCGGTACCGGGCGAGCACCTTGTAGCGGCCGGTGTAGTGCCGCGCTAGCTTGATCGCGTTCTCGATCGCCTCCGCGCCGCCGAGGGTGAAGAACACCTTGTCGAGGTCGCCGGGCAGGATCTGGCTCAGCTTCTGCCCGAGGCGACCCCGCACCTCCGTCGCGAAGGCGGGCTGGACGTACTGGAGCTTCATCGCCTGCTCGGTGATCGCGTCGATCACCCGCCGGTCCCCGTGGCCGATGTTGACCGACATCAGCTGGCTGTTGAAGTCGAGGATCCGTCGACCCTCCGGCGTGTAGAGGTAGACCCCATCGGCGTGGTCGATCGCGATCGGGTCCACCTGGCCCTGGACGGACCACGAGAAGAAGGTGTGCTCCCGATTGAGCGCGACGATCTCCTCGCTCGTCATCGTCCGGGGAGCCGTGCTGACCATCACCCACCTCTCCTCGCGCTCACCCACCGGGGGCACGACCCGCGGCACGGCCAGCGCCGTCCTCGCGCTCTGGCGCCGCCATTACAGCACAACGGTCATTGGATGCGCCGAGCTCGGGCCGCGAACCCGACCCGAGCGTGGCGGGACGCGGCCGGGGGACCGGCCGCGTCCCGCTGGGCGGCGAGGAAGCGTCAGCTCTGCTTGGCTTCCATGTCCTCCTGGCGCGCCTTGTCCTCGACCTCGCGTGCCTGCTCCTCCACCTGGCTCAGGGCGTCGGTGGCGGCCGTCTCGGCCTTGTCGATGACCTGGTCGCGGGCCTGGCCGAGCACCTTCCGCTCGGCGCGCGTCGCCGGCAGCGCCATCCCGACGGCCGTGCCCACGGCGACCGCGATCGCGCCGATGGCAAGTGGGTTGTCCTTGAAGGCGCGGCCGGCGGTGTCGCCGACCTGGCGGGCGACGCTCTGGACCTGCTGCGCGCCCTGTCCGGCCGTCTGGCCGACCTGGCTGGCCACCTGACCCGCCGTCTGCTGGACGTTGCCCACGACGTCGCTGGCCGTCTGGCCGACGGTGCTGGCCACCTGGCCGGCCGTCTGCTGGACGTTGCCCACGACGTCGCCGGCGGTCTGGCCGACGGTGCTGGCCACGTTGCCGGCGGTCTGGCCAACCGTGCTGGCGACGTTGCCGGCAGTCTGGCCCACGGAGCCAGCCACGCTACCGGCGGTGCTGCCCACCTGACCGAGCTTCTCGCCGACCTGCTGGCCGACGCCGGGGCCCGAGCCCATGCTGCCCGTGTCCCAACCGCCGTACTGGCCGCCGCCGTACTGGCCTGGCTGGCCGTACTGGCCGCCGCCGTAGTAGCCGGGCTGGCCGTACTGGCCGCCCGCATTCTGCGCTCCCGAGTAGCCCATGCCCGAGCGTCGGCTGCCCTGCTCCGAGCGTGCTGCCTTCGCCAGCAGGCCCAGCCCGATGCCGGCCATCGCGGCCGGGATGGGGTTCTTCTTGATCGTGTCGATCAACCCGGTGCCGGCCTCCTGCGCCGTCTGACCGGCGTTGCTGACCATCTCTCCGGCGCTGTTCGCCATCTGTTCCACCTTTCCTACCGTCGCCTCACGAACGGTTTCCTTCGCTCCGGCCATGATGTTCTTCGGGTCGAGGCGGTCGCCGATCTCCTCCACGGTCGAGGTCATCTCGACCCGCGTCTCCTCGATCTCGACCACGAGCTGGTCGACCTCGGGATCGCCCGTCGGGTCGTCGCCGGCCGTGAGCTCGTCGTCGGCGGGGCGGCCGTCCCAGCCGGTCACTTGACCTGCTCCTTCGCCCATTCGGCGTCCTCCTTCAGCGTCTCGATCGTCTTGGTGGGCGCCAGGTCCGTCTTCTGGAGCTCGTCCCGGCCGCGCATGATCAGCACCGCGGCGATCGCGCCGACGATGATCGCGACGAGCAGGAAGGCCAGCCACGGCGTGATGCCGAGCTGGATCAGCAGCAGGCCGACGGCGATCAGGGCCATGAGCAGGGCCGCGTAGGCGAGGCCGCCGCCGGCCCCGATCATCGCGGCGTCACGACCGACGGTCGT
>JAABUR0100000705.1_pt1 | contig 67991 bp, 60 predicted proteins | sample 5560091 | NCBI WGS metagenome assembly JAABUR01 (sample SAMN10711879, study PRJNA513375) | rock metagenome | isolation source: Antarctica rocks | place: Antarctica: Victoria Land, University Valley sud
TGAAGCAGTAGCAATGAAAAGGGACGAGAGCAAAGATAGTGAGGATTTCGCCAGAACGCGACGACGGAGATCTGCCGTAAGCTGTCAAAAGAAGGTTGATCAGACCATGGCGACAGAAACTTATAAGAGCTTCATAGTATTAATCCGTCCAGTCTCGTTCACATAAACCACCTACGTAACTGACGAACTTTCCAACACCTTTCAGTTCCCAGGCACTTATCATCTTGATCTCGCTCGCTCTACATACACACACAACTTAAATTTTCAGCTCGACTCTTAATGAAAAAGGACTAATTATTTTTTATTCCCTTTCCGGCTCTTGGGCATTCATCCTTTGTCCTGTCCCCAAAAATCTTTCACAGGTATCTGGTATAAACAACATTTTTGAGATCAGATGAGCCTAGTCATTGTCGACGTTTGTAAATAGTATGTTCACGCGATTGTGGACTCGTGTGTATCCAATTCTCTCAAAATTCGACTCAAGTACCCTTCAACACCACCGCTCTACGAAAGAAAGCCTGCCATTCTTCCTCAAAATCATTCGACTAAACCTCAGCTTTCGCTTCTCCTATTCAAGTAATGATTCCCAAGCAAAAGAATAAACAAAAAAGAGATGAACTGGGTCTTTGCTGATGATCACGATCTAATTGAAATAGATTAACAAGTTGATGACATTTTTGAAGAATTTTGTTGTTAAACAAGATCTGTGCATTATGATATCTCAGCTGATTCAGTCTTTGACGGATGAAAGAAAAAACTCGACTGTTCCACGGTGAGGCAGACGAGAGCTACGAGTAGGGGGGTTCAGAGTTTTCACCTCCTTCCTACCTTTGTAGCTTCCCACTGTAGTTCAACCATATACATATACATGCACATATGCTCCTTCTGACCCTCATACCTTACTACCTCAACCTGAGGAACAAAAGGAGGCAGTGAAGAGGATGCATATCTCTGAATTGTCAAACGGCCCGGCACCAATTTCAGCCTTGTCGCGCTAACCGGATATAGACCACACTCGGTTTGCTTTGCGTTCCCTGCAGCAACAGCTGCCTATGATCTGAAGCCAGATTACCCACCCTTGCTCGCCATGACACTGTCGACCAGCGCTACGTACATAAAATGTTGAGCTTTAGAGGCTGAGAGCAGTACCTTGCCGCCGTAGATCATCAATTTAACTCTATTGCACTGTTTCTGTTACCGCTTCAGCATCAAATTTCGTGCACCAATTCTATATAGAACGTCCCTGCCTGCTTTCACCACAAGCATGCCATTGCTTCAATTATTGGTCATCGCGATCAGGTTTCGGAGTAGCCTTCTTAATTGGTTCACTGGATCACTGTTCAAGTGTGCATAGCAGCCAAATTTGCGGAAAAATCAAGACATTGAAATCTTATCAATTAAAGAATACAGAACCACGCATATCATAGTTGCCGTCATCTGGATTGCACTTGTTTCTCAGAGCACGAGAATGTACAATCAGTCGTTGTAGCCGTCTTCCCAATTCCATTCTTCTCTTCCGCTGTCACAGAAAGGTGTAGACTCTTTTTTTCGATTATCATCTGCATCAGTCGATTGACCACATTCTCTGATTCTGAAAGTCGTGAACATGTCGGAGAGCATCGACGTGGAAAACTTGGCCCTTCGACAGTTGAGAACTGCAAAGGACACAAGATCGAGCAAAACGCCGCCAGGAAAGAGCCGAACTTCGCTCGATGAAGGCGAGTGGCCAGCATTCACCTGGATTGAATTCTCGATTTTGTTTCCCCCCTACTGCCTTCAGATGTAACTAATGTATCACGTACAGACCGAGAACCAAGCCATAACCAGTTCTTTAATAAGTGATAACGACAGTTGTCCTTTCATGAGCCAAACAATCGCTCCCGAAAATCATCACACATATGAACGGCAAGCAGCTCCTTCAACACATCCTAAGCCTGTATCGGCCTTGAAACATTTACGTTCTCAACAGCCTGCTCCTGCATCTCCTCAAGCCGTATCACTGGTAGCGCCACTCAATATCCTATTTCCGCTCCATATCCAGGTGTACCGAATGCTGGCTTGAACACAGCACATGTGTGTAGTTAGGCACCACCCGTCCCTCAGCCTCGATTTAATATGCCTGCTACCGATAGTCAATTAGACTCTCCTCATCGTAGTGCAAGCACTGGTTTGCCTGTTTTCACGCCATACGACTCCTTACCCTCAGGTTGGACTCCCTCTCAAGGAGGCAGAGTAACTATGGAAGATGTGGATGGACTCAAGCGAAATATAGTGAGCTTGCATTTCAACACATTACAGCATCAGTCAAACGTCGAAGGCACCCGGTTCGGCAAAAGTCGTCGAACCGGAGCAAGAAAATGTGTCAATGAACTCTGTGCAGCAAAGATTGTAAGCCCAGTTCTTAGCCGCTTTCTACTTTCTACGAACACTTCTTGCAATACCGATCAGTATTTCCATGCTCCTTTTCTGGCGGCTTCAGCCTCCCATTACCGCGATTATAATCTGTCTTGTTCTTATCAACGTATTGGTTAGTAGCCAGACTCTTATCTACCCAGAGACGAGGAGTTATGCGATTTCAAGTATCCGCAAAAGCAATGTGTTCTTCCCCGATCGCAATACCGTCTGCAAGAAATTCGATACCGTCTGAGAGACTCATCAACGTCACGACAAAGTCGAGATAATCGATGGATTGAAGAACGCGAATTCCAAGTACAAGACACTTCTGAATAATAAAATAATACTCCAAGCAGCTGCCCGTTGCCATGCAATATGTTCAAGACGCAAGTATGATGGCTTCTGCGTCTGTTGCGCTTACAAATTGACCTTTGCTGTCTATTCGCTCCGCATAAATGTCAAACACTCTAAGCTTGATACAGACATCAAACCTCGCCTTGAAGTTCAAGTTTCGACTCACATCGAAATGAACGAGGCCACTATCGAAAGTACACAACAATTCTTAAGCGGTATTGCTCAAACGGTTGATATGATACTACTACAGAGGAATGCCATGACAAGGGATCTTGAAATCATCAAGGAGGAAGCTGGTAAACGACCAGCTGCGGATGGCATTATTTTGACATGGTGCGTTCATCAGTGTGTTTTCAGCTTCGTCTTCCTCAATTTCCCCTTGAACCCCCCCCCCCCCCCCCCAACGATATGAACGGGCGGACGACAGCGTCGTGCCCCTTTTTTCCGTACCAAAAACAGCGTACCGCATGTTCACTATCCGTCACCATCCACCTATATACAAATTTATTTCACATACGCAACACTACATTGAGACCAATTCATGCTGTCTAATACTTTCTTCGGTCAGTCGTTCCCTGGTTAGCTCGTTACCATATTGCTTATCTCTGGGGCGGAATCGACCCCTTTCTCCCCATCTCTTATGCCGTGTCTGTCGATATTCTCGCTATCGCCCGCCTTAGAAAGCACATATCCAGAGTCACACCCGAAGTCAGTCGGGATATCGCCTACGCCAAAGAAAACCAGGAACGTTTCAGCAGCCTCGTTGAGATGGCAATTCGGATTCAAGATCAGATACTAACCGACAGCACCCTGGTCCTAGCCGAGAAAGCCAGCGTCATCGCTCAGCGGCAAGTTTGGCATTCGGTTTTAGCAAGACTTGATGCGATCATGGAGGATGTTGCGACTACGGAGGGAAAACTCGCAATGCTGGAAGTTATCATTCCTGTGTTCAAGGACGCAGAGACTTTTTATCGTCATTCAAGAAACGAACTCACGACCGTCAAAAACGAATATACTAATCTAATGCATCGACTGGAAGATGAGCAATTCAATCGAGAAACTGAGCAGGCTGAGGCTAGCGTATTCTCGTCGCCGGGCGGTAGAAGTCTCGCTGAATACTCCAGTGATGTTACGGATGTGGTCAAAGGCGTTGAACTGGGTGCATCGTCTTTGCAGCTAGCGAAAGATGCATGGGTTCGATTCCAAATGGACTACTCCAACGCTCTGTTTCATGATACCAAAGCTAGTAAGAAACCTGACCGAGGAGGCGACAAGGGATAGCAAAGAGGGTTGGCTAAAGGGTGAGACGGTGAGACGGTGAGACGGTGAGAGGCTTGTTATCGGCATGCGCAATCATAGGATGGCGTTTTTTGAATATATTGAGACTGGAGGCGAAGGGAAAGCGGCGGCCTCGCCGGATCGAATAGCTAAATCGCGGCAGCTGGCAAACCGTTACGAAATGGCAAAGAATCATAATACCCTATAAATTTCAACTTCAGCCGCTGACCTGCTCCATCAAGTTTACAAGAAGTGATGGATTGCGAAGAGCTCACTGGGTCGGGATTAAGGCATGGTATATGAAATATAGAAATGCGATGAATAATGGAAACCCAGAACATAGACATGGAATGAGATTTATACCCAATTAGGTCGGTTGCTCCAGAGACTGTCTTCTACTACTGTTCAAAAATGGTAAAAAGAACACAAAATATCTGGTGGAGATGCGGGGAATTGAACCCCGGACCTGTTCTACGCTGTAGCAAATCTGCGTGGTGCTAAAGAACCGTCATACCACTAGACCACATCCCCAGAGATGAGATTCAAGATCCTATTTACATTTATAAATAGATTGGACAATATTTTGCAATAAGTTAGTAGGGGCAGCGCATTTATTAGGATCTGTGTCGCGGCCGAACGAAAAGCGTCTTTTCCAATATTCTTTGATGAACGAACAAACGCTCCTTTTTTGAACACGGTAGGTTCAGATCTTCAATTTCAAACAAGAAACTCACATTGTTAAGTCACTCGAATCTCACTTCAATCTCCGCTAACAGGTGCTCACATATTGAAAAGCATTCGTTTGAACATAAATCTTAAAAACTTCTCATTGCTCAATCTTGCCCCGGTATTTCGCTCCAACTAATTTTTTCTTGGTGTATTACACTCGAAGTAATCAGTAATCAATAAACAATTAATCTAGAGGCATGACGGCGGCGAAGGCGTCGGGAAGAAGAACGAGTATAGCAATATATTGTCTGAAGACGTCAAGCTTTACAGTACGTTCGTAGGAGGTGAAAGGCATGGAACAATTTAAAAGCAGAGCATGACCTCGTACGATTAATTCAGAGGGTTTATAATTTCTTTATAGGTCCTGAGAACGACAATATTGACCTAAATCACAATTAGAAAGTATCGTGAGGTCTTGATAGCACTGGACCCGCTCCAATGCATTGAGCTCCTCGTCACGTCCAGCCATATCGGCCGTTCCTCAAGAGAATCCATGTTTTCATGATCGTTGCCGCAGACGAGGCTGCTGCGAAAGCGCCATGGAATGATTCTATACACACTCGACACTGTCACTTTGTATAGGTGTATTTGCTACTTTATCATAATAGACGCTATTTCTATACACAAGTCGCAGCGTTGCAAAACATCATCTGTCATGCGATGACTATGGGTGCAGCCCATGCAAGTGATTGAGGAGAAGCGCTTGCTGATCTCATGTATAGCAGGCTGTAAATGTGTTTCGTGTTCTTGATTAAAGAAGGGTCTATCTACATGGAAGAGGTTGACCGTCTAACTACGAGGAAAGATGGTGTGCCAATCATCACCTTGCCGCCCTTGGTTAGTTAGGGTTTTCCATTAAATGCTGAATCCGGTTACTTTGATTGCGAGTGTAAGGTTTTCACGATGAGACCGATTGGCACAACGAAGGGTGGGATAACCCCAGTTCAGTTTGAAGGCTTTTTGGATGAGGTGGATTGGAAAAATGGAACTTATGGACCAAGTCAATATTGACCTAGATCGTCACTTGATCTTGTAGCCGAATAGCCTCCTCCTGGTGGTGGACAGACTTAAAGGTAAAAAGGGGCTTGATGGAGGTGGACCCATTGCATATATATTCTTAGAGTAATACGGTTAGTGAAAAATCACACATGAAAGCCATGGTATTAGATGTAGGCGTTTATGTTCTATAATCTAAAGACAGACACTGAAGAGTAGCAGTAGTTGACGAGGAGTTGCGTCCGAATAGACAAGCGTAGAAGGCTTTCCCAGCAGGCAGAGACGCGAACAAGATCTGCGTATGTTCTCCTGAAGAGGTTTACCAATCGCTATATCTTGAGCAACCCTCGAGACTCTGGATATTCCAAGGATAGAGGTGCTGAAGCTTCGTGCGTGAGATACTCTCACGGGTGTCCTAGTGTCCCATGAATATTCATTATGTTTGTTATAAATAATTGTGTCAAAGATGATCAAATATTTTGATGTGATGTGCAGAGTAACTAACTGATCGCTGATCGCTGATTGCGCCAAATTTTGAGGCTTCTGCTAAATGCGAGTCACACATTTGTCGATGCATAAATAGAAGTTCTTGCATCTCTCTTCTTCTGTATTCTCAATGTTCAGTTATAGCTATTTCTAAAGAATAAAGCACTTCATCTCTGAACTTCACTGATTGAATATCGAGGGCGTTAATGAAACTACTTAATAAGTTCTAAGTCAGCAAAGGCTGAAAACTGCGTTGCTTTTCATTGGTAACAGACTTGCTCGAGCAGCCAACGAACCTAGTTTACTTTTCCATCTTGCACATATAAACTCCTTCCATCCCCTCGCCGGTTTTCTGCCATTCTGTTAACCTCGATCAGTGTCACACTGAACACGCTGCCTTATCTTGAGCCCTGAGATCAGACCGCTCTTGACACCTCTTTCAATCCGCATCATCGTTCGATCCGACGATCGCGATTTGAGTTAAAGATCGAGCATCACGACCTGTCATTCCGGAGAAGTCTTGCTCAATTCATTTACAAGAGAATGTGTCAGATGATTGATTCATGCACTGCGTCATCAGCATGTTCGAGATCAACGCTCAGCGAAGTCTCGTCTCTCGGCGTCGTGACTGACACTGAGATTTCTGTGCTCTTCATTCCGCCTTTAGATTATCTGTTACGAGCATCAAACGTTGCTCTTCTCTTTGTATTGATTGCACGCTATCGTTTGCAACGATGTCTGAGTCAAAAAAAACATCTGGTGAGCTGTGTACAAGGTTAAAATACTAATTATTCAAAATATGCAGTTGACCTTCATAGAGCTAACGTAGTTTGTTAGATAATCATCAGATATTCAAAAATTCATCACATCATAATTATACTATCTTTCAATTCTCATGTTGACTCAAAAACATGATCATGATGTTAGTTTAATCACTTGTAAGATTATTGTCTTTGTCAACAATCTTAAATATTCTAGTGCAGTTTCGGTACGGAGGCCATTCTGAATACTTTTCAACCCGACCTCATAGACTCTACAGGTGTCTGGCTACTCCCGTCAACCACGTGGCTGGCCGAAGCTCGAACAAAGACTCAATCGCGATGGTGCGCAACCGCAAGTCCCGTGTACACGCCCATGTATTCGTACACCCTCTTGCCCTCTTCCCCATTCAGCCCGTACTGATAAAGCGCTCCGCCAAGATCCGTCACATAGATATGTCCATTAACCTTGTCCAGCCTGACGCCAATCGCCTCGTGTAGCTGTTTCACCAGCACCACATAGCCAAGCTTTCGCTCCAGCGGATGCGCCTTCTTCAGATACGCCTCCCTGTCGGGGCCCACGTACCCGCGATTGATACTATTTCCTAGTGGCACCTCGCCGCGATCGGCCCAATATAGAAAGCCCGCCTCTGCGTCCAGTTCGAGATCCACGCATTCGGGTAGGCCCTGGAACAGCGTCTCGATGTCCGACCGCGCGGCCGGGTCTTCGCCCACAGGCATGTCTAGACCCGCACGACAGATGCTGCCCCGGCCGCCCTTGCTAGGCCCCTTTTGCGACCAGTAGAGATAGTTCCGCGTCGGGTCCACGGCAACGCCGACACACCACCTGCTCTGGTCTGCCGCGTGAGCCAAGACCTGCGGGTCGCCGGTGCGCACGAGGGTTTCGAGTGCGGAGCCGTCGAGTGCGCAGCGTATGACGCTCAGGCCCTCGCGGTCGCAGAAGTATAGTCTGTCGGCCGTCTGGTCGATGGTTAGCTGCTTGGGCGTGCAGACCATGCCGCTGCCGGGGGCGACGATGGTTCTGAGGTCTGAGCCGTCGAGTTTGCTTGAATTAATGTACCCGTTGCCAGCGCCAGGGATGCCCATGTTTGTCCAGAAGAGGCGCTGAGTGGATAGGCAGATATCGAGGCCGTCGGGTACGAGCTGGTTCTCGGCGATCACGCGCAGTGGGCGGCCATCGAAGCCGCCGGAAAGTACTCTGCCGCTTCGCCCGGCTTTGGTGATGTCGTGGAGAGCTTCACCGGCAATGTCGAGGAAGTACAGCGTAGGAGTGCTTATTTTGCGAGGTGGAGGATAGAGGCCGCCTTTCGCGCACTTGTCTCCCAGGAGGCCTCTCTCAATGTACGCTTTTCTGAGGAAGTCCAGTATATGAGTGTGCGACCCATGGTCTTGCGAGTACTTCTCTTCTGTAAGGACAACGCTGTCTAGGCCTTCGGCGTCCATCAATTTGCAGGGAGCGACGGCCTTGTCGCCGAAGCTCTCCAGCCATGCCGAGTCAATCTGCTGCGGGGTACCCTGGCCTTCTGCTAGGACTTGCAGACATTCTCTTTTTATGGCTGCCCAGATGCGATTAACGACTGAATCCATGTTGACGTTTTGAGGATTTGAAGACGAAATTGGAAACAAGTAAATGGATTGCGGTTCGCGGTAGAGTTGTTACAAACTGAACGCGTGAGGGATCGAGGATTCTTATGCATGAAGGAGACGGGCTGGATATATTTATATCTATGTGGCATAGCTAGCTCTCTACACATGGGTTATGGTTGCATTCTTGAGTGGTCGCAGCAGGTATACCGGCCGCCGCTTAACCGGTCTTTAAGCATTCTAAGCAGTTGTTATACAGGCTTCTCTACTCTCCACCGTCCACGCTAATGCTTTGCTATGAAGCTTGCCATATGTTGTCTCTCTACAACATGCGTCAAGTAAAAGGGAACCCTAAGGTTTAGGTTTTGACAGAACTTGAACATGAATGCGCCAATGTATCTGCCTCATTTCCCATCCCACGAAGGCTTGCTGAGCGAACTCTTACGCACAACCGTTTGGCTAACGCCGACCAGCGTAGCACCTCCCAGGATCTCAAATACGGCAATGTCTGCACTCAGCTCCTTTGCTAGCCAATTGCGTAGCTCTACCGCTACTAAAGAATCCACTCCGTAAGACTCAACTCGGTGCTGGAGGTCGATATCGGCATGTGGGATCCCCATTATTTGGGACAATTTCATCTTCAACGCTTCTGCCACAACCGCTACAGCCGCAGCCGACGACTCCGCTTGCATAACCATTACCTTTGTGTCCAGAGCCGGTTTTGACGCTGCATTCGAAGAACCCGCCCCGGAAGCATCAATCTGGTGCATATGGCGAAATAGCGGCTGGCGCATAGCAACGGGTATCTCTGCGCCTTGCGCAAGCATATTGTTGGGGATTTCCAAGCCGGTGATGACCTGGCTCTTAAACGTTTTCGCGGGACCGCTACTAGGGTTGCAATAGTAGTCAAAAATGGCAAAGAGCTCGTTCTGATGGATGGGTAAGAAAACCCCCACGCGCTTCAGGCGGTCCATGACGTGTTGGTTCTCAGCCACGAAGCCTTCCGAAAGCATAATGCCGAGATCGAGGGCCACGGCCTTCTCGCCACTTGAGCGCCGATATTCTGCCAACGCATCCTGGAATGTATTGCCTGCCGCGTAGTTGCTTTGGCCACCATTTCCAAAAACACCGCATACAGAAGACAGCATAATGAAGAAATCCATACCAACGGGCAACGCAACGTGAAGATTCCACGAGCCTTGGACTTTTGGGTGCGTGCTTTGAACCCAGTCGCTAAAAGACATTTTAGCAAATGTTGCATCCTGCGTTCCTCTTAGTAAGTACTGTCGTAGCACGCATATAAGGCAAGCCTTACCCTTAAAACCATTGAGGCTTGAAAGCATCCTTTGATAGGAGGCATCGTTTCGGAGCATCGTCTCAGCACATTCTTTAATGACTGCATATTTCCAATATCGCAGGTAGAACAGTCTGTTACGACTCCCTTATTACGCAGGTCTTCTAGCAAGGCCTGCGCCTTTTGATTTCCAACTGATCCACTGCGTGATAGTAGCAGAAGGTTCTTCGCGCCTCGATCTACAAGCCAGCGACAGATGCTGCGCCCAATGCCACCAAGACCGCCGGCGACTACATATGTTGAATTGGCGTCAAAGCTAAAATTGGATTTTGACCCTAGTACAGTCTTGCACCATGACTGTCAGTATTGTCTTTATCAAGCAAATCCTGAAGGACATAACCTACCGGGACTAACGCATGTTTCGTAACCTCGAGTACTATCTTGCCAGAGCTTTTGCCACTCTGTAAGAAACGGAATGCCTGCTTAATCTCCGCAAGCGGGTACACATGAAGTGGATGAGGAGGCTTTGCTGTTCCACTTTCGATCCTCAACACTATCTGTTTCAGCATCTTTCCGCCGAGAAGCCCCCTTTGTAAAATACTTGTGAGATCCACACCAGAAAAGGACGCATTCCTGATAAAATAGTACATGGGAAGTGAACCGCGGGCGTCAATGTCTCTTCTCCCAATCTCTATGAATCGGCCAAAGGGTGCTATGCATTCCCAAGAAGCAACCAGCCCGTTTCCAGACAAGGAGTTAAGAACTACGTCCACGCCTCTGCCTTGAGTCATTCGTCGAACACCGTCTGCGAACGAGGTATCACGACTATAAAATATATGATCCTCGGGTATTTTGTATATCTCCATCAGCAGTTGCTTTTTACTGAGTGAGCCCACCGTTGCAAAGACCTCGGCTCCGATATCGAGTGCGATCTGAATCGCGGCCTGACCCGTTCCTCCAGATGCGGCGTGAATCAGAACACTCTCGTGCTTTCGTAGTCGTGCTACTTCATGAAAACTGTAATAAGCTGTTAGGAACGCAGTGGGAATGCTCGCTCCTTCTGCGAAAGTCATCGCATCCGGCATCTTGATAACTTGACTGGAGTTGGCACGTGCAAAGGTTCGGTAGCTATTGAGAACGCACGCAAAAACACGGTCCCCTTGCTGGAATTCTTGACATTCTTCGCCTACACGGGCCACGATGCCGGCGCAGTCACTCCCAAGCACGTCCGAATCAATTCTCCCTAGGACCGTCAAGCAATCCTTGAAGTTCAGGCCGATTGCGTGAATTTCGATCAGCACCTCGTGGGGAGCTAATGACTCATTAACTAGTTCGTCTTCCACGAATTCCATGGAATCAAGCAACCCCGGCGTTCTGACATTGAGCTTAAGTGAAGGTCCGGTGCCAAATTCTTTCATGCACACGGGATGTGCGGTCCGTGCGAATATATGGTCATTAATATAATCCGCTTCTACTATTCGGTTAATGTGAAGCAAGCCCTCCATTTCCGAATACTGTGGCTCGAAGACTCCGCTCTTTACACCCGAGGCCGTGAGGTTGAAGATCTTGACTATCTGGGCGATGTCTTGAACTGAAAGAGCCTCTTTCGTAGTATCGAGCGCGAGCTTTACCAAAGGCACACTCTGGTTCTCGTGGCGGGACACTCTGCATAGCCCATCCACCATACTGTAATCTGGAGATGAAGGTGATTTACCGCCACCTCTTGTTATCCAGATGAAACTTCCAGCACAAACAAGCAGAGTTTGCAGAGCTGAGAACGATTCGGGATCAAGGTTACGAAGCATTGGGCTCTCTAGATCGCGAATCAGTACAAAATGACGTGCATTTATGTCTTTCAAAAAACCAGCTTCCGAAAGTCTGCACATATCAATCGAGCCGCCTTGTGCCTCTAACTGGCGACCCAATTCTTCTGCAATAGCTCGTTGGGAGCTCAATTGTGTGTCCAGTATTACGGTTACTCTTGGAACTTGAGGCAAAGTTGTGATCTCAAAGGAGGCTGTAGACACCATAACACTCCAACCGCGACATTCTTCTGCTTGGTAATCCTTGAAAACCAGGTCTGTTCCAGAGAATCCGCTCCGGCAGAGGACGTCGTTCCAATCTTGCTCTGTAATGCAAGGGCTTAGTTGCCGATAGCTCTCGGAACTGAGCCACCATCCTGGCAAAAGCCCAAAGACAAAACCGGTCCATGTCCTGTTTGGAGCTGTCAGTTCCATAAGAATGAGCTTGCCACCAGGCTTGAGTAGTCTTCGGACGTTCCTCAAGGTCGTCTCCAAGTTCCTAGTTGCATGAAGGACCATCGCTGCAATTATTACATCGTACTCTCCCGCCACATAGCCCTGAGCGATAGGGTCCTGCTCGATGTTCAGGATACGATAGCTCAATTGCTTTTGCATATTAAACCGTTCCCGCGCCTTGTTAAAGAATGAAAGACTTATGTCGGTAAAAACATATTCTCTATAACGGGGAGCATTGCCGGGCGTTCCTATAGTCTTAATAATGGTTGCTGTGGTCGCACCAGTACCTGCCCCAATTTCAAGAAATTTCATGCCGGGATCCTTCTGGATTGCTGCGTCCAAGTAGCTTAAAACCGCATCAAAGGCCGTAGAGCTTGTGTTTATTTCTTCGTAGAAATCTGTCAGAAGCTGCTCATCGCTGAACAGTAATTTTAGAGGGTTAAGGTCGCCCAGAAGCACCTTGGTAAGATGCAGTCCAACCTTCGCATAAAGCTCTCCCCTCTTGCTGTTCTTGCTCATTCGGTCGCATAATACGCTCAGGTATTTTTGATCATACAGGAGATCTCGCCTGGCTTGAACCCTTTCTGCGGGTCCTTCTGCCGAATCACTGTCTAACTGGATCTGAAGCCATGAGGCATATCTTTCCGAAGACTGGGAAGGCTTTCGACCGAGCCGTTTGAGCTCTTGTAACGCTTGGGCACCAAAACATGCTGCAAGAGTCTCAAAGTCTCTGAACCAAGCAATAGGATCGGGGTTAGGGTTTCTTGCCTTTTCGCAATATGAGTAGATTTGGTCCGTGTCGAGAGTGTCGAGATCAACTCTCCAGTCCATGTGATAACAGAGATACTTCGGCTTCTGCAAACGCTGCACTGTATCTTGGGAGCCAGAGATAGCAGTCAATTCTAGTCCCTGAACCTGGACTCTGGACTGTTGAGATGATACGGTAAGCACTGAAATATCACACTGCACAAGTCGTTGACTAATCGTCTCAGCTTGACAGTGCGCGGTCTGTAATTCCAAAACGGAATTTCCGGCTCCAAGGCTTGACACCCATGCCCTGCCTACGCGAGTCGGAACCATAGTACGCAAAGGGACGTCGCCACCTTTGCTCAAAGCAACGAATGACAACTGGAAGCAACCATCGAACGTCGCCGGGTGGATAGTTGTTCGTTGGGTGAATTCTGATTCATGATGGTATCCTTCGCACCAGGTAAAGGGAAGTACTGCAGCAATGGCTTCACCGGAGTCGTTGTAGCCAATCTTGTCTAACGGCTGGAAGGACGGTCCATATTCAAGCCCAATATCTTTGAGCTGTCTGTACATCTCTACTGGCTTGACGCTGTGGGAACAGGAAGCCAAAGCCTGAGCGTGAAGATGCTTCAGCTGTATGGCTGCTTTTTCGGCTTCCTTGCCGCCGTCGACTTCGGAAATGACCCTGCCGTAGTCTGCGCGAACAAAACCATGACATACTTTGTCCCAGTCTTTTTCGGACTTTTGAACGATTATCTGGAAATGATGCTCGGTACTGGATCCGCTTATAGGCGAAAGCGTGATGAATGTCTCAACTCCTTCAGGTGCCATAGTGAGGAGGACTGGCGCTGAAAACTCGGCATCCCTAATCTCAAAACCAACGGGCGATCGGTCTTCCGCTAGTAACTTAGATGCTTCGATAGCCATTGTAAGCATGCCTGCTGCTGGATACAATATGGACCCATTAATTTTGTGGTCTTTAATCCAAGGTAGTTCTTCTGCTCTGATAATGAACTTCCACTTAGCTTCCAAGGGGCTCCAGTCAACGACCGGGGCTCCAAGAAGGCTATGATTCGCGTGTTTCCGAAACCTGAAAGCCTTGTTTGCCTGGGACTCTTCCCAACAAACGGTCGAGTGGTTGAAAGGATATTGGGGAAGATTAGGCAAGATTTTAGAAAGATACGCAGTAGTGGACGTGAGCATAGCAACTCTTCCCATGTCAATGTCAAAATTGCGGCACCATAGACGACCAGCGGTTTCCAGCACGGTTGCAAGGGCAGATTTGTTACGGACCAAAGCTGAGTGGTAATCGACATCGTTGTTTCTTTGCACCGACTTCAAAATATCCCGTATGGGCCCCTGGAGAGCAGAATGAGGGCCTATCTCGACCCAGAAATGACTAACGATTTCGTTGTAATGGCTTCTGTCCAGCTTCTTGATAATGCTGTCCACCCTGGGCCGGAAGCAGCAAAGCCTCATTGCCTCAAGAAAGTTCACCGGAGAGACCAGGTTCTGGACCCAGTATCGACCTGTGCACACCTCCTCTTCTGACACAATCTCACAAATAACAGAGGACATCATCCGAATATTCTTGCGCTTGGGACCCTTCTCCAATTGCCCTAGTACCTTCAGGTACTCGGAGGCAATTGAGTGCATCTGAGGAGAGTGATAAGCCACGTTGACCTTGAGCTTACGAGCAAAGATCTCTTGCTTGTGGAGATGTGATATAAGAAGACCCATTTGTTGCTCTGGCCCAGATACTGTGACGTTCGTGGGACTGTTGATACAACTGACGCTCACAAGGCTTGCGTCAAAGTCCTGCTTCTGCAAATCACCCAACTCTTTGAATTGATTTGCTGCCTCCCTCTGAGACAGTCCGACGGAGACCATGGCACTTTTCGTAAGGTTTGAGTTTGCTAGCCTCGAAACCAGGATGCCGCGATAATACGCCACTTTGATCGCAGATTCTTGAGAAAGATGGCCAGCGCAGTATCTAGAGAGGAATTAGATATTGAACAACAATAATGGCAAGTGTGGGGAACGGACGCAGCTGATATCTCGCCTGAGGAATGGCCTACGACCACCAACGGCGTGACACCAAACCATTCAAAAAGGTCGATAAGCGCGATTTGAATGGCAGTGGTAAGTGACTGGCTGATCTGGGGTTCTGCTACTCTCGAGGAATTTTCGCTTTTCATCAGTTCGTCTATAGAATTTGTCAGCCAAAAGTGAGGTCCGAGTGAATGACGTGCACAAACCAATGAGCAGCCAATGAGATCCAAGGTCATTCAAGTATACCTGTGATAATCGAATGCTGTCCATAAAGATGGATGCTGATAATAGCTCACGTCCCATCGCGAACCATTGAGCTCCCTGCCCCGTGAAGACGAACCCGAGACGCAGATTAGAGGCCGCTTTCACGGGCTTTACTATCATCTCTCTAAGGCCTGTTAGTTTCAAAGGATAAACCACGGCAAACGTTTTCCATGGAAGCGAGGTGCGCCGCGTGTTCAATGTGAAAGCTAAATCTTGTAGGAATTTTGGGGTCACTGCTAGATCAGGATTGTCAAAGAACTGACGATAAGCTTCCATCAGACGAGAGATGCCTCCTTCGTCAGCCGCGGAGAACGTAAGGAGGGTGGGGTGCCTTGTTTCATAGTCGATGCCGTTCGTATCAACCGTAAGGCCGTTGGATGGAACCTCGGGTATGGTGATTGGTACGGCTGATTGCAGCGCTGTGCAGTGGTTACCGGGAAGCTTCCTTGACTGTAGATAGTGGTGCGCATCATCGAGGATCACATGGGCATTGGATCCGCCAAATCCGAAGGAATTCACTGAAGCTCTACGAACCCCTTTGCTGGGCCAAGGGATGCAACTTAGTGGAAACTGAAGCAGGTTAGCTAAAACTAACTCACTCTCATATAACAACATACCTCGAGATTCAGAAACTCGGCGTCAATATTAGGATTGAGACACTCGAAATTAGTATTTGGCGGAATCAGGCCGTGCTCTAAAACCAGGACAGTCTTGATAATACTGGCTAAACCGCTTGCACCTTCGAGATGTCCAATGTTTGATTTGACAGCACCTCTGCGTACAGCGTTAGCTATGGCCAAACTAGGATTGTTGTACCTGAACATATGGATGAGCGCACATGTATAGCGGTTCTGTCGAAGAACGATGCAGTTTGAAGCATTCGCCAACTGCACGAGCCTCAATCGGATCTCCGATAGCTGTACCAGTACCTGACAATTGCTATATTTAGTTCTGAATCAAGTGAGTAAGATGCATGAATACCATACCATGAGCCTCAAAAAACCGGGTTACTCCCATGTTTAGACCAGCTTTACGATAGGTTTCCCGAATCAGTTGTGACTGAAGATCTTTGCTGGGCTGTGTAATGCCTCCGTAGGTATGGCCGTCCTGATTGGTACCGACAGACCTGATCAATGCTCTAACGGTGTCTCCATCTTTCAGGGCCTGAGAAACAGGCTTTAGAATAAGAACTCCGAACCCTTCTCCTCGAGCATAGCCATTAGCTCGATAGTCGAAGCTGTGACATCGTCCCTCAGGCGACAGAAAATTCATGTTGGACATCGCGATATTAAGTTCCGGCGAGCAGATGAGATTTGCGCTAGCGACAATTGCCTTTGAACGTTTAGAGCCTTGCACCGTTGAACAAATAAGGGAATCAAGCGTACTATGTTCGAACTTCCGGACCGAAGCCCATTGCATGCCAAGTCTAACGCTATCATTCCGCTAGAGCAGGCGGTATCAACGGTCATGCTTGGGCCCCGCAAATCGTAGAACCAACTCAGCCGGTTGGACAGGATAGATGCTGCTGAACCTGTTGCACTGTACTTTGGTATTTGTTGACTATCCCTCCAGTTCATCGTGACAAAATCGGAGGTGAAGCAACCGACATGAACGGACGTGTTCGAACCCGCCACTGCTTTCAGCGCCAACCCCGCTGTGAATGGTCAGTGGAATACTCTAGAGAGCATGTAGTCAACTTACCGTTCTCGAGGGCGTGGTACGTGGCTTCCATTAATCCACGATGCTGCGGATCCATAGTCCCCGCCTCGAGCGGAGGGATAGAGAAGAATGGAGCATCAAAAGCACGAACATCTTCCTCTAAGAAGTGGCCCGCTCGTGTGGAAATCTTTGCTACTATCAGCTATGATATAGAACAACATGGAGACGGTGGCGTACCCTATTTAGCTTCTTGGGGTTGGAATCGTAGAACGCATCGATATTTAGCCTATCTTTGGGAAACTCTATGGATGCACAGTGTTGATTCACGAGCATTGTCCAGAAGGAGTCGGTATTTACAGCTTGCGGAAATTTCAGGGACATGCCGATGATAGCAATAGGTTCCAGAACTTCAGGCTCCTGATCATATCCGTGGGCGCTCGCAGTGTCACTGCAGGCTGCCATAGCAGATTGAGGATAATGGTAGGCCGTGCTATCAACTTGGGCTGAACCATTCGTATTGGCTTTGCCGTTTGCATGAGCTGCTCTTTTGGCGGAAGCTAAATCATTTACATAAGCCGGGTCACCTACTTGAGTCTCGGGAGCCTGCAGCTCTTCATCTAAGGCAACGGCCTTGTGAATCTTCCCGCCTCTCCTGGTGTAGTCCGCTGGCTTTCTGATTAAACCCATGTCGATCGAAGTAACTTCTTGATGGCTATATATGGAGCACAGTCTGTGAGAGACGTAGAGACCGGGTCAAAGGAATAGCAACCTTGGGTACGAGATTAAAAATCAGATACAAAAAATCAAATTCCTAAAGACTCGTAACTGATTGTAATAGACAGATTCATCGGTTTCACAAGGACGAAAACAAGATATAAAAATGAAAAATCATTGGATTTATTCAAAATTCAGACATATGCGCCTCATCCATGAATGGTGTAACTATTTAATCCATCTATGAGACGGTTCGAGTAGCTTATCATGGATCCATGGATGGGGTACCCTATTGGTCCACGAATGGGGTGCATCATATCACAGCAAGATGCGATATTGCGGCATTTCGTATCATGTAAGCTTCACCCTTATAAGACGTAAATCTAGACCTAAGCATTCCCAAGGCATCTTGTTAATACCCAAACTTAGTTTAGGGCGCCATGTTCGGTCGCCATACGCAGATTGATCATACCATGCGTGTCATCTGCTTGACGTAACGGCACTGTTCGTGGCCTCAGAGGAAGAAAGGGACAACAGTCTCCCCGATAACAGTTGATGCGATTCTGTGGCAAAGGCATCTCGAAGCATCGATGCACCGTCTAGTGCAGGCATTGCTATGCTTGCCGTAAACTGACAGGGCGATAGTGCATACCGTACACTTGATCGACGTTTAATCTCAACAGGGCCAAGGTTCTTCAAGGCTGTGTATATAATCCTGGTACTAGATTGGCTTTCCAGACAGACACCATACCATCCACTACCTCAGTAAGCTCTCTCGTTCATCCTGGGATACCTTGACTGTGCAACGGCTGCCTCTCGCCAGCTCCTTGATCAGAAATCATGCGGTTTATCTGTCTCCATGGCGCAGGAACCAGTAGCCAGGTACGCCTTTCACTGCAGCTCAGGCCTTGATATCACCAGTCCCAGTACGTAGCTGATCAGTGTGTAGGTCTTCGAAATTCAGACGGGTCTGTTGCCCTTTCCATTATCCAGCAAAGATTGGGCGTCCACAAGTGCTATGACTAGCTCCTCTCTTGCATTGGATACCGGTGCTGACGCGGATGTGGCCCACAGCGGCACTAAGATACGAGCTGGGCGATCAGCATGAGTACGAATTTGTACAAGGGACAGTACCCTGGTCGATGGTTCCAGGTACGTAGTCTTGCTCATCACACAATATGCCAATCCCTCTCCGTGCAGACAGACGGTGCCTTCTGCGTTTGCAGATGCCTGGTGCGTCCGGCTGAAAAGGGTAGCACGGCAGATCATAATACCCGAAAAAGGCGATATGTCCGCCTATGCTTATGCCGTTGCCGTCCCACTGCAGCTTTCTACTACTGCGCCGAGCTGACTGTGCAAACCAGAACTGGCCTCCATGTCCGAAGTGAATGCCACCTCCTGGGCCTATTTTGATCCTTCCAGCACGGCCAGCTACATCAAGGCACTGGACTATCTCGACACGTATGTCGCCGCTGAGGGTCCATTTGACGGCGTTCTGGGATTCTCGCAGGGCGCCAGCCTTGCGGCCATGCACCTCGTCCGAAAGGCCATCCAGGCCCCCACAGAAGCCCCTCCGTTCAAATGCGCAATCTTGATCTCGTGCGCAGCAGTGTACGATCCTGTCGCCTATTTTGAACGTGGCGAGGTCCGTGTCTTGGACTTCGAACGGGACGGGCGGCCAATCAAGATTCCTACTGTGCATATCTGGGGCGAGCAGGATCCCTTGCACGACCAGAGCCAAGATCTGAGCAAGCTCTGCGAGCCCTCGCAGGCTACGGTCTTCGTTCACGAGGGGAAGCACGAGGTGCCCAGGCTTAGTGCCCGGAGTGCGCTAGCTGGGAGCGTGAAAGCTATGAGACGGGGAATTACTCTGGCTGCACTGCTCGAACAAGCATGAACTTTTCATATTGATTATTGGTTTGAAACACTATTCTACTCCCTGATCATGACCGGCTTCTTGTCCCACATAAGCATTGTAGCCGGTATCTGAGCCGCGGCGAAGCCGATCAGGATCTTGACCTGCAAGTTGTAGCCCTCCCCAAAAACAGCCCTTACCGCTAGCTGCGTAGCTTGGAGAAATGTGTTCAGAGCGTCTGTCGTCTCAAGGACGGCCTCAACTTGGTTGGGAGATAGGACTTCTAGCAAGGGCGACGTGATCCATCGGTTCATCACACTAGTAACGATCGCGAGTCCCACGATGCCTCCCAGAATTCTGAATTGGGCTACTGCTGCCATACCAACAGCTACGTAGTGTTAGTGGTGCAAGGTGCGACAACAGGGAAGAGGTCCAATTTACGTACCTAAGTCCTGGCGTTTCATGACAAAAGGGACCAGCAGGAGTAGGGCGGCATTGATAAACCCCACCCCCGAGCCTATCAAGATCTGGAAGCCATACTGAGAGGTATATATATTGGGAGAGGTGCCTGTCATTGATAGGCATACTGTCCCAATAATCTCCAGAATGCTTCCGGCGATTAGAATATATATGGGGGCGATTAGTTTTTTCATCAGCATGGCAGCGAGCGAAGACATGCCAGGAACTAATACGCCGAAGGGAAGCAAACGCACCCCAGCGTCGAAAGGAGAAAGTCCATTCACGGTAATGAAACGCTGAGGAATCTGTACAACGCAGACTGTAAAGATCGTTCCTGCAAAATAGGTATTCCTAGGTACGGATTAGCAAATCGCGTCGTGCGGGCAAGAGGGTAGATTCCTACTCACAGTATCATTCCTATGCTGACACGACTCTGGAAAAAGCGCCACGGAAATATTGGCTCCGGATTGCTCCGTTTAGTGCTAACGAACCACTCCCATACAATGAACCCACTCCACATTGCTCCGGAAAGTATCAGTAGTGGTAGGACTGCTGGGGCTGCAAAGGAAGCTCCTTGTGCTGCTAGTTGCAACGCAGTAGCAAGTAAAAGACATGCCCCAAGTAGCAAAAGTGCGCCCAGAAAGTCAACCTTTTTCAACAGGCGAAGGGATAAGCCACTCCAATGCGTGCTAGCAGCATTTGCCGCCGGTTCGTTTGGAAGCCTGCGAGGTAGGAATAGCACTAATAGAGCTAGTGAAAGGACTCCAACAGGGATACTTTGAGGAAGAATTAGAATCAGTAGATCCGTCGAGCCCTCGTTCCCAAGTTACATACTTCAGCAGAAAAGTCCACCGCCATGTGGTATTATCGCTGATAGCACCACCCAACAGTGGTCCTGCTGCCAGTGCAAACGTCACCACAGCAGTGACCAGAGCAGTATAATCGGCAAATTTGCTTGGTGGAACGAGTTCGAAGAAGAGGAGGGTTCCTATCGAATATATGCCGCAACCCCCGATTCCTTGAACCCAACGAAACATAATACTAGAGATGTAGCAGTTAGTCGAGAAGGTCAGAGGGGTCTTCAGTCTTCTCACAGCTGGATAAGTGTCTTGCTCGCCCCACAAGCTCCTGAAGCGACGATGAAGACGACAACAGCCACTATTAGCAGCGGTTTTCTGCCGAAGATGTCGCTCAACTTGGCCCAGATAATGAGCAAGCCTAGCACACAGTGTGAGAATTGTATGTAAGTTATCAGCATTGATACCATTACCGCTGTAGGTCAACAAGTAGGCTGTAAAAATCCACACGCTCTGGTTGTAACCTCCCAAATCATCTGTAATGGTGAGTATGGCGGTGCTGACGATTGAGGACTCCATCTGTCCCATGAAGAGAGCAAGACATATTCTTATTCCATCAGCCATTCAATGCATCACGAAGACACCGTCTCGAGAAGAAATACCCTAAAGTGATGAAGTGCAATTTCCAGCCTGCGACGTATTCGAACTCGCGCTGAATCGTGGTCCCGTTGTCTTTGGTCCTATCTCGGACCTGAGACTCCTCCACCGCAGGGGTTGTAGAAATCTTGTTGTCAGATGCCTCTGCCAAGGCAAGCTTCTCTTTGCTTAACTGAATTGTAGCCATAGTGTGTGGTTGCGGGTGCTGACAGCTCGGTTGAGTGGGTCCAGCCTGGCTCCCTGGGCAGGGAGAACGAGATAGAGATGGTGCATCCGATCTCTGTGATTGTTATGTTCCATGGTCGGTGATGCATCAGGCCTCTTGTGCCTCATTCTTGCAGCAGCTATAGATGAACTCGGCGGAGCGTGCACGCATGGTGGCCATCCACCATCCTCCACGGTTGTCAAATGGTTTAAAGAGGAAATTCCCCGTCCTCGTGCATGCATAAGCTTAACACAGGGATGTGCTAAGGTATGGCTTGTTACAGGTCCTTCCTGCAGCGGGCTGGACATTGCTTAAGCGTTGCCGGGCTTGTTCAGGTATAGCTGGCTTACGCCCTCATACAAATAATCCTTGTTAAGAGGCTTTTTGCTAATGCAATGTCCAGCCCGCTGCAGGAAGGATCTGTACTCGGGCTTGATCAACATGTCGGGCCTGATTGGTCAACATGCTGGCATATTCACCCATCTTTCATACCCGTGACTCCCGCACGGCCAATCTATTGTGGGGGTGACTCCGGGGACATGGAATTTCGATCCGAGTTTCAACCGTGCCTCACGCAGCATCAGTGGGGCATTAAGAGCGCCTCAACTCGCCGGAGCGCCTCTGCATATAGTGAGCTGCTGGTAATACATGTGCATACTAGTTCACCCCTGACAGCAGATATGTTATGTCGCCTTCGCCAAGGCTAGGAGCTTTATCAATGCGTTGACGTGTTGATCAATACGTCAACGCCGCTCACAATAGGTTGGTCTCGCTAAAGGTGACAACGCGCTTCATCAAGCTATTTTCGTCTTCGGCTTGGATTTATATAGTTGAAGGCGACAGGGGGGTTGCAGTTGGTGGGGGGTTGGAAAAGTTGCATATGCTAACCATGAGCTCAAGAATTGATACTATTAAGCTAGAATAGCTAAAGAACAGAACAGACATATGCTTAGCATATGCACAAAACATGTGAATCATGGACTGCTCGTGATTTGCATCATCACTTTTCTCATTGTCTTCGACATTTGCATTGCACGAATCTTGAGCGAGCTGAGTTTCTTTTTAGTATCTGCGCGGCATACTCGTATGCACGGGGTTTCCGCGCACTCTAACTAGAAAGGTTAGTTACAGATAGTATCCCGGGGCACCAGATAGTATCTCGGGGTTTAGCGTGCCCCGGGATACTATCTGTAACTAACCTTTCTAGTTAGAGTGCGCGGAAACCCCGTGCATACGAGTATGCTTCGCACAACCCGACGTCAAGTCTTGGATGTGCGGCCAAGAATTTTTTCCAATCTCGGCTCAACTTTTCCAACCCCCCGGTCAGCTGCACCCCGAGGCGGGAGCAACGAATTTCCTTTCATGTATACAGCTTATAAGTATATTTCATACATGATTGACATGTACAACATGTTAGAGAAATAATGATAACAATGATTTTCGTCGTGTTACAGTTCTTAGTCAAAAGTTTTCCGCTGCGGGGTAATTACACCAAACCTCTCTACCTCTTACATTGAATACCACAGTTCAACGAAAGCTCGAGATAGCTGAATATTTTGTATGATAATTACATATAATATAATCCCTTTTCTCCCAGAAATTCTAGTCGCTAGTATTTCGTGTACCAGCCATCTCCATCCCACTGACAATGCATGCAGATTAATATTCCTCTTTCCGAAGTACGCAAGATCCACACTATTCTATGCATGATCATGCGGCGTAGTAAAGTCTTGGCTAGGCTGGGCGACTTGCTTAGGCTATCCTTTGAGCGTCGTATGGCACGGTACCCTCACCGACATTGCTTCTCTAAGGCCCTCAAGCGGCCTAACAGGCCCTTAAGCATGAGCGAACAGGCAGATGACAGCTGGAAGAGCATCAGGCAAGGTAGTCGTTTCAATGCTCCTCTCGTACCCATGAGCGAATATCGTGCTGGTGGGTAGAATATTAGAAATCGTTTCATGTACAAAAGTATCTTAACGGAGTAATACAGTTCCTTTTAACGGTATAATTTTGGTCAACTAAAGAGACACGAATTATGACTATAAAAATATATAGAAAAAACGTAGATAACCCAATCCAAATGGTGTCATTAAGTCAAAATTGTACCGTCAAAACCTACAGTGTTGCTCCGTTAAGGTACCAGACTAAGGAAAAGCAGCCCTTGTACACCCAGCGACCTCGTCCCAGCGATCAAACCACAGCTCAGAACTTCGTCTTTCTAAATTGAATCATGGGTCCGTCCCGCATCGAGACGTACGCATCGTATAGCTGAAAGTGCTTCCTATCCCTTCTTCCCCAACCCAACTCGGGACTCCCCTCTCCAAGCGTCGATCCAGGCGCAGCCCTCGCGTCAAAGCGGTACAACGTCCTCGCAATGGTCGTTAGTAGCTCTAACATCGCCAGGTTCTGGCCCACGCAGTTGCCCCAGCCGGCGGAGAAGGGGTGCACGTATGTGGACATCCGCGCCACCTCTTCTGCGGTTATGCCCACCTCTTCGTTCACGATCCAGCGTTCTGGGCGGTACACGTTGGGGTCGCCGTACTCATCGCTGCGCCCGCTCGACCATCCTGAGGTGCCAACGGTGACGCCGGCGGGGTAGAGCTCGCCGTCGATCATTTGCCCGCCGGTAAGCACAGTACGGGAGAGCTCGCTGGGGCCTGCAGGCGTCATGCGCATGGTCTCATCGACGCAAGCACGGAGATACTTGCAGGACGAGAGTTTTGGTCCGCCGACGATCTCATCTGCTGAGTCGAAAGTGCTGCGGATCTCCTTCACTAGCTTCTCGTACGGCATCGGGTTTCGTACGATGTAGAAGAAGAAGCTGCACAGGTTGATGGACGTGGTGTCTGAGCCCGCAATAACGAGAAGGTTAGCCTCGGCGAACAGCTCTTGCTGGGAATACGCCTGTTCGCCAGTGTCTGGGTTCTTGGCCTGGAACAAAAAATGGAACATGTCCTGCCTTACTCCTTGTCCGTCGTTGCTGAGCTGTTCTGACACCTCCTCGACCTTTCTTCGTGCGGCAACACTCTCTTCGATGAATTCGAAGTAGGCTTTGATATCTGAAGGGGTGATGATTTCGAACAGCTTGTTTAGACCCCTGGGCTTCATCCAAAGAAGAATGTCTAGAAAAGGCGACCTTGTAAACTTCACAATATCAGTACGACCCTCCATTTCAAGGCTCTATTTATCCTTACTGGGTATGTGAATGTCAGGTACGAATGAATGGCCTTGGGAATGCCCTTGAACGGGTTCTCTCCCGGCTCTTTGATACTCAGGGACCTGCCGAAACACAAGTCGCACAGAATATCGAACACGAGGTAGTCGCTCCATTCCGCCAAGTTTTTAGGTTGGGACCAGTCATTGCCGTCCCCGTCGGGGAGCAGCTCATCCCAACGATCAACGTGCTTTTGGATGAAGAATCCAGCGGCCCGTACTGATTTCTCGGTGAAGACAAGGTTCAAAATCCGTCTTTTCTTATGGTGAAGTGCAACATCGCTTGTGTTGAGTGTATTGACGTCCATCTCATTCCTTTGCCAGAATTCGTAGTTCTTGCTTCTCTGTACGTTCGATTTGGTGCCGTAAATGTCGCGGAAGGCCTGTGCGGACTTGAAAACAACGGCGCTGGGATTCACACGGAATTTGTTTCCTTGAAATATGTCAACGAGGCGATTTGTTATGGCGGGCAACCTTTAGAAGCGCTGGGTAGAGCTTCATACCGTAGATCTGAAGGCACTGCCAGATCCATATGTGGCGATCACCTTTGATAGCGTGGTAGTAGGACGGCAGGCCCGATATCTTTGCGAAGAAGGGACCCGGCACGTGGGCCAGTGGACTGAAGAAGAGATTGTACGCAGCGTATAGAATGAACTGTTATACTAGATCAATGCATACTCCCAGTCTTAGGTTCATTGTAGGACGTACATAGCAAGATACTAATACGAGACACCCCAGGGCCCATCGGGCGCTGGTCAAACCCAAGGACATGACAGAAAACAGGCCCATGATACAGTGATCAATAGGCAAATTTTTGCACGATTGTTGTGAGCAAAGTCGAAGTAATGCAGAACTGAAGTACAGTAAGAATGAGTTTGGGAGCTCCAGAGCCAGAGCCAGACCCAGACCCAGAGGTACTGGAAATCAACATGCACAGACGGCGGATGGCACACAAAGGAACAGCGTTGCAGCCGAGGTCCGAAAGTAGGTGGACGAGGGGGAGTGAATGTAAGCACTGCCACTATGTAAGTGGATTGAACATTGCAGAAGCGGAGCTTTACAGGGGGTGAGGGGAGATTTGTATGATTGGTTGCCCTAAAAGCCTAAAAGTCTCGGGAACGCTGATGCAAGTTGCATCCGCTCAACGGCCCCCGTAATTGAAGGAAGCTAGCGGCTCGCGTTTTAGTGTTCCACCGGAGCAAGTCGAGAATGGTTAGCGGCGCGGCGCGGCGGCAAGGCTATCCCACCAATCCTTGCCGCCTTCCGATTTCGTCCAGATCCGCAGAAGACTGTTACCTTACCTTATACAAATATGTTTTGGAGTGTCATCCATGGTGCAGCAAAGCTTGCTACCTGAATCTCTGACCGTCAGTTCTTGTTCCCTCGCCGCGCCATGCCGGAGCTGATCGAGCAGCTCAAGGCTTTGGAGCCCACCTTCGCCGAGCTTCTTGCCATCAGTTGCGCACCGGGTCTCTCTTTAGGCGTCCTTCACCACGGCGAGATCATCCATACTGCACACTTTGGTCGGCGAGACTCCCTCGTTTCCACGCCTCCAAATGATGACACAATCTACCGCGTCGCCTCACTTACGAAGGCTTTAACCTCAAGCGCAGTTGCTCTGCTCGTCGAAGAGGGCACTCTGGATTGGGATACGCCAATCCGTGAATACCTACCCGCCTTCTGCCGGCGTACCGACGAAATTGGTCGGAAGACGACGCTGAGGGATCTATTATCAAATCGAACTGGGCTTCCAAATGCGGATTATATGTTTGGCCAACAGTACGGGGAGTTTCTAATGCCAAGGAGCGAGCTTGTTCGCATAACCACCTTCTTTGAAGCCGTCAGACCGTTTCGAGAGAAATTCTTCTACTCGCAGTGGAATTATGGCCTGGTGACCGAAGTTGTTGAAGCAGTCATAGGCACGACGTTGGGATCATATATCAAGGACAACATCCTAGACCCGCTAGCCATGCGCCGAACTACACTCGGAAGACTACACGATGAGAACGTCGCAACTGGCCACGCGCCTTACAATGATGGCACCCCTTGCAAAATCAGCTTCCCGAACATGAACGACGGTGTTGGGCTTGCTGGAGGGTTTGCGGGCAAGTCTAGCGTCAAAGATCTTCTTCTGTTATACCAAGGCCTCCTCAAAGCCAAGCAGGACCAGGCGGAAACGAAGCTTAACTACACTCCCGGCCTACCGTTTATGCATACGAACACGATATTCTCCTCTCACATTGGCGTAGGTACTAGCGCCGAGAAACTGGCATACTGCTTAGGCTGGTACAGGACGCAATTGCCAGGACCTCTCTCGGTGGCTAGCATAAACAGCGGGCTCTTAGGTCCAAAGAAGCTTCCCATCACCGGAAAGAGCTCACCAGGCTTAGAAATATACCACCACACAGGCAATATACCAGGTTTCCTCGCCTCTGCCTTCCTGATACCGTCGACGGAATCTGCAGTCGTTGTTCTGGCCAACGCGCTGCCATTTATGGACCCGACCGACCTGGTGGGCCAACTCATACTCTCGGTCCTAATCGGCGAGAAGCCAGGAACCAACTTTGTTCCGCTGGCTAAAACGGCGCGGGCTAATGGACTGGGTGCCTACGTAGCGCTTACCGCCGCTGTTAACAAACGCAAGAATACGAGACCCCCTCGACTGCCATTGACGGCTTATGAAGGCCGCTACTGGAACGCAGCCGAGAACTTTTGCCTAACCATCGCGGCATGCGGTGCGATGAAAGGAGCAGGCTTGCTAATGAAAGTGCAAGATGCACCGCGGACCACTTATTACTTGAAGCCGTACGATGGTGACACCTTCTACTGGCCACCGGATCGGGAGAAGGAACTGTGCGAAAAGGGTATGTGGTTGAATCTGCTAGCCACGTCGCATGAGATTGTGTTTGGCGCGTCGGAAGATGGACAGAACATCAGTTATCTAAAATGGCATCATGACGCGGCAGCAAAGCCGGAGATGTTTCGGAAACGCGAGCCATGGTCAAAGGGCGAGCGGTTCAGATTGTAGAATTGTACTCGGCATCCTGATGTTCAACAGTCATTATTCCATCTTTGACAGTAAGATCTACAGCGTATTCTGTGTCCACATGTAATGTCTCCAGGCTATTCTTTAGACGTCACTTGTATGTCATCCCGACGCTTGTTCGCTTTCTCAGACTCTAGGAGGGCGGGCAGACGGGCGGGGAAGCGGAGCCAAGGATCCGTTGTCAAGCCAGAATCCGGTTTGCCTTAGGTAATCACTTCGTAACATATGCTCTGCTCATGCAAAGCGAGGGCAATTTTACTTCGTCGCGAGACGAACAGAGCGACGATTGTCTGTGTGATGCATTAGCAAGGCATATGCTTCGCTTATGTCATGCTTACCTGTACTTTTGCCTTTGTCTTCAGCAGAAGCTTTCTTGATGCGTTTGATTGAGAAAGAATCTAAGAGAAATATGAGCAAGACATATACAAAGCATATAAAGTATTTACGAATAAACGAGAAGAGTAAGAAGAATTTAAAGCGAGAACAAGAGTTGAATTCGATCTGACATAAGATCAGTATATGCTGAGCAGGTTCTGAATAACTGTGAGGCGGCGAGACCTCTTTACGTGAAACTGCGTAGTAGAAGATAATAAGATAGCACCCTATTGATGGTAGAACTAATTGCTAAGAAACGAAAGCGAGAGCTCGCAGAGTTTTCCTCTTCTGTCAAGCCGCTACTTCTATTCATTCGTTAGTCCCTTCGATCTAATCTCGCGAGCTAGTCTCGCAGACACGCATCGTTCATAGCCGATAAGATGCGTTCTCACAACTGCATTTCTTCTTAAAGACTCGATCTCTGAGTCTTCATAGCATCGTATTGTCTTCTTGCAGCTGACAGCGTAACAATGACTTCTTCAGCGCTCTAGCATCTATGTAGAAGTGTCGTGAGTTGATCATGCTAATGAGCATAAATAGAGTCAGTGCAAGATTGTTGATGTCAATCGTTCTTGAGTCTTCATAGCATTGTTATGTCTTTCAATAGCTGATAACATAGCAACGATATTTTCAATGCTTTAACATCTGTGTAAAAGTTTTGTGAATTGATCATGTTAACAGATGTAAACAAAGCTAGTGCAAGATTGTTGATATCAACTCTTCAGCTTTGTTTTTTTTCTTTCTTTCTTTTCTTCTTGTTTCATTTCAGCATATTCTTTCGTAAGTACTGTTCTTTCGAACTGATGCAGCATGAGATCTGCTATGCATCTCTTGCATAGCTTGCAGCTCATAATATGAGCTTCTTTCGTTGCGACGTTGTGATGATGCAAGTCAGCTCATGAGCTAACGTGAATGACATAGCAGTATCAACATCATTCTCATCATCATCATGATAAATAGCAGCATTCACGCTCACTGAGATCATGCTAACATGCTCGCGAAGTCTGTTCATTTTCTTGAGATGTGCATTTCTCTTCACATCATCATTGCTATCATGTCTGCTTCTTCTGCTTCTTTCACATCTTTTGCATTGAAGATTGAGTTCATGATTCTTGATATGTATATTTATTTCTGCATGTTTTGATAATTGCTGACATATGATAAATCATAATGATCTGATGATCTGATGCTGTTGCTGCGTTCATCGTCTGAGCGCAGCAACGACTCACACATGTTGTGCTTTCATCAAGCGTGCTCGCAAATGTGAATACTGCTTCGTAAGAAAGCATAATTGCATGATGAACTCAGTCTTGTGTCATCTTCAGCTGTTGATGCGTCATGCTGCGTAAGTGATGACTCATCATCTCAACGCTTGCATCAAGACTCGTCTCACTCTTCATCTTTAATAATGAAAGAGTGAATAGCTTTTTTTTCAATCATGTGAGATTGTATTTAACAGTTGAGTAGAGACTTTCATTCTTCTCATCTTTGTTACTTCTTGTCGTTGTCACGTTGCTTTGTCTTTATCTCGTAAGTATCAATTGAAGTAAGCAATGCATGATGAGATTCACTGATGAATAAATAATTCTCTTCTTCACTTCAATGTTCTTGCTTGTGATTATTGATCGCTTCTTTTCTTTATTTTTTCATGACGTTCATCATCTTCTTTTTTAGAAAACATATGTTACATGAGATTTTATAATTGTAATTTAATATCAACTACTTAAACTTGCATCTTTGCGCTTTTGATATTTTCTCAATCATGATTCTTATGTGATCTGTCTTTCTTTTTTCTCTTTGACTTCTTTGCAATCAACTGATGTACTTGTCTTTCTATCTTGTAATTCTCAATGATCTTCTTTGCATTGCTAAGATTTTTCATTGATTCTCAGTGTTAGAATCGTGTTTAGATGAGTCAATCAGCGAAAGTCAGAGTTGAATAGTGCTTGATCTTTAAAGATAGCTATAACTGAATATTAAGAATACAGAAGAAGATGAGTATAAGAGCTTCTATTTAAGTAATATTCAGAGACTGCGCTAAGCTTGAAGAAAATGTGTTTGTGACACAAGTAAAATGTGATGTAGAAAGAAAAATGATGTTGAACAAAAAGATGTTGAGAAAAGAAAATAAAGACTGAGTCAGATCTGAGTCAGATCTGAACTAGAGACACTGACTAGCTCTATTCAGTCTTGATACGCTCGTAACATTATTTCCCTCTTCGAAAATTCATGTTTGCATGAATGTCACTCGTTTGCTTGCTTTCTTATTGAGTTATTCCGATACTAGCGTGACTTTCTTGAGTATAGCGTATAAAATTCGTTCAAAACTTTCTCGAAGTCATCGAATTCATCTTTATCAACATAGTATCATTCATCATCTCTATCTAGATCTTTTCATTTGACCTTGTACTGTATTTGATCTCGATAGCGTCTGAAGTTCAGAATGTCATCTATCTCTCAGTGTTCATCGTCATCGTCATCAATAATGATGAATCTGAGAGATTCTGCATGCTGTTCTGATAGAAGATCTTCTGAATACAATCGCAGTAGCTTCGAGCTGAACATCAAATGCAGATGCTTCATGCTGACTGATAGACGAAGATGATAGAAAACTCTCGCTTTGACAGTGATCTGATACGATTTTAGTTGTTTATCTTTCAAATCTTTGCATGATCTTGTGATTTTGACGTTTCTGAAGAATAGTCAAACTCAGTCATTTATCTCATAAATGACGTCTCGTCTATGTTTATTGATCTGTGCTTTGATGATCAGCTTCGTCTTTTTCAATTGTTGACGATCAAAGCTCAGTAGCTCTTTCATTCAAATAATAATATCATCTGCTTTTCTAGCTTTCAGTCGTTCATGAATGATTTCGTAGTCAGTCGTATCTGAATCGAAACTCATTTGAAAGTGAAAATCTTTATTGAAGTAGAAAGAAATTATTAAGATGATTGAGAAGATATTGAAATTGTCGCTGAATTTCATCATAGATATTCATTTGACTCAGTCGTTCTGCATGTAATTGCAGTAAATTCTAAGTTCACGTTCAACGTCTTGATTGACTCGTTTCGTCTGATCGTTGATCTTTGAATGATAGACTGTGAATAGACTAGCTGTGATTCTCAGTCGCTTGCAAAGACTCTTTCACATAGTCAATATGAATTAAGAATCTCTGTTTGAAACAATAGAACTGAATAGATCATGCAGTCGATAAACGTTTCATAGCATGATTCAAACCGTTTCTTCGACTGAGACGTCATCATCTTTTCAATGACAGAAAACATAGTGACGTTCTTTGATAAGATGACATATGATTGTGCAAATGACGTTATAGTCTTCTGACAGAGATAGTTCAGTGATGAAGTTCATAGCTATATCTTTTCAGCGTTTCTGTGAAATCAAAAGAGAATGATGAAGTTCATTGATGCTATTTCTAAAGACTTTGCTTTGCTGACAAGCATGACAGTTTCGAATGTATCGTCAAATAGTAGCTCAATGATCTGATCAATAGTAGAAACGCTGAACTAGATCAATGATTCATTTATTGTCGAAGTGAGAGATTGAAGATTGATCATGCACTTCTTGTAGTAATTTCGTGTGCATGTTTTCAGAAATTCACAGTAAGTCTTTTCTAAAGAGAACGCTGTCAATGATTTCACAGTTCTTCAATTTAGTGATATGAAATTTGAGCTTGTTCTCGTTTATAGCTTGTCTATATTCATCGCAAAGCTCATTCATTTGATTGATCATACATACTCGCTGATAGAGATTTGCTTTCAATTCAACGAGTAGAACATTGACTCTATCGAAGATCAGAATAGTCTGAAAATGATCTTCAAGTCGTTGAGCTGATTCAAAGACGTTCACTAGAGACATTCGAGTTAGAGCATCGACTTTAGTATTTATTTTGCCTGATCTAAAGATGATCTAAAAGTTGAACTTCAACAGAATGTTCAGATAGTTGACTTGTCATCAACTTAACTGTTTATTTTTCATGAAGATCTTCAAAGCTTGATGATCAATGAATATCTGAATGAGTAGTTCAGTGCACTTCAGCTCAAGTCATCAGTGTTTGAAACATCGAATAATGACTAGCAATTTCTTGTCATAGATGTGATAATTGATTTCAGCAAGAATCATGCTTTTACTGTAGAAGATCATCGAATGAAGAACTTTCTCATCATTGTACTGAGATAGTATTTCATCTTTTACATAGTTTAAAGCATCGATCTTTAGAATAGCTTGTCGTTTGAAATCAAAGTGATGAAGTACTGAGATCGAGCTGACTTGTTTCTTTAGATTGTCAAAGACTTGAATACAAATCTCATTTCAAACAAAAGATGTGTTCTTTCTAGTCAGCTGAGTGAATGATTTGACTAGCTTCGAGAAGTTTTTAATGAAACGACGATAGAAGTTAACAAATCTCACGAAGCTCTGAATTTCTTTTAGATTGATCGAAGTGATTCAGCTGACTATGACTGTCACTTTGCTTGAATTCATATGAAGATCTAGTTCTGATACAATGACTTCTAGAAAGACAGTCTCTTCTACATTGAATTTGCACTTTCGAATATTCATCTGCAGTTCAGCTTCGCGTAGTCAACTCAATACTAGTTTGACGTGATCTCTATGTTTCTTTCTCATTTTGCTATAGATGAGAATGTCATCTAGATAGACTTGACAAAAGTCGTTCAGAAAGTCTCATAAAACATCATTCATATATTGCTGAAAGAAGATCGATTTGTTAGTCAGTTCAAATGATAGCATCTTGTATTTATATGCTTCTAAAACAGTGATAAAAGTGATGTAATTCTCGCTATTGAGATGCATTCAAAGTTTGTTGAACGCTGATATGATGTTCAATTTAGTCAGATGCTTGCAACTCATTATTTTATCAATGATCTCGTCTATCAACGATAAAGAATATTTATTTCTTTTGAAAATGACATTTAGCTTTCAATAGTTCACGCAGAATCGAAGATTTTCATTTGCTTTGAGAGCGAATAAAACGAGAGAGAAATAGAAAACCTGACTGAAAGTGATGAATTTCTTCGACAGATTCTTGTTTAAGTACTTCTTTATCTTTAGAAGTTTGACAAAGAACATTTGATAAACTCGACAGCGAGAGAGCGTTGAATCATTGATGAGCTCAATTTTATGATCGTAGAAGCGATGAGAAAGTAGTTTATTTGATTAAGCTTGATCAAAAACATCTAGAAACTCATGATATTTCGATGACAGCTTCACTTTAATATCTTTCAAATTCTGAGTCGTTTCATTAATTAAAGAGACGTTTAAAGCGTTCAAATTGCACTAAGTATTGTACGTGATTTCTCTATTGATGTCTGTCATGAATAGAGCAAAGACTTCAGTCTGATTCTTCTTTGAATGATTTAACAGTGTTTTGAATGAAGCTGCATTTATACTTTGAATTGAGAATGACTCTTTCTGAGCAGTGATTGAAACGAGTCGTTTGAGTATCATAAAGATCTTAGTCTGAGTGATTGAAGAAGACGAAGTTGATTGCAATCAACTTGAGTGCTTTGAATTGAGAAAAATCGAAAAAATCGAAATAGAAGTATTCAATTGATTCAAAAAAACAATGACGTTGTTTCACATATTCAGTAATATTTTGTTTTTGTTCATTCAGAGCTTACTCAATATGACTTCATGATGATTGATATCAGCTATCAACATTGATACAGTCAATTTCTTATGACTTTTGATGATGAGATTGAGTAGAATTTTATGAGTGATGATCTTCTTAAATATCTTCTCATCATAATCTCTTATTAGCTTCTCTTTTGTCAGAAATATAGATTGAATTTCTAGTTTCTTGCATACTCTATTGACTAAATTAGCGTGTATGAGCGTATGAGCGACTGAATCACTGTTTATTAGTGAATGAAGACTGAAGAATTGATTCTGCAAGATGAGATGAGCATCAATTAGAAACGACTTTTCAAAGTAATTTTCTTCTGATAGAATTTCGTCTAGTTTGCACAAAGATATAATCTTTACTTCTTCAATGACTTTTGAAGAGATGACTAGTTTTTTGAATCGAAATTCGAATTGAAATCGAACTCAAAACGATCATATTTATTGTTCACTGCATTGATTCTGATAGATCAATCAGAGCACTCTTTAAAGCTATGACCTGATTTATGACATATGAAACAGATTTCGACTAGAACGTCTACTTCTTTGACGCTAGTTAAAACTGCGTCACACGACTTTAGATAATCAGATTTTGAATGATTGACTGACTAAGTAACAACAACTCTATGAAAGATGATCTTTGACAGATCATTGACATGTTTGATGAGATTGACTTTGTTCTTGATTTTTCGAATGACTCGCTGATCATTATTCAAATGAATCAGGTAGAAATGAATTTCTTTGAGAGAATTAAATTGAACTAATTGATCTATTTAAACGAATCGAAGACGAGGGTTTATTTTATCTTTCAGATCGACGATCAGTTGCTTTTCGTGATACTTCAGATAGAAAGATAATCGTTGAAACTGAGTGTAAAACTCGCTGAACTTCTTTGATTCTTGAATCAAGTTGTAGTATTTTTTACGAAAGTTGACTTTCTTATCTGAATCATTGAACAACTCAGCTAGTTCTTTCAAAAGATCATCGACGATCTTATAAAAATTGACATAGTCACATTCGCATCTAGATTGAGCGACATCAGCTGCGTCATCAAATAATCTGAAATGTACATAGCTCAGTTTAACTCATTCACTTGAAAAGAGATCAACGTTGATCTCTAGTTTATTCTAAATTTTGTCGTATCAGTTTTTCCAAGTAGAATTCTTTTCGTCAGTAAATCAGAAAGAATCAGGTATTTTCTGAGATCTAGAACGCTCAGAGTAGATGAAATCAGAAAAAGTGATTTCTTTAGTTTGAAGTCTAGTCTTTAACTCTTTGATTTTGTTATCTCGTTGTTTACTCAGCTCGTTGAGTTGATCTGTTTCTCTGTCGAGAGTCATGCATCGAGTCTTTCAGTTTTCGATAGAAACAGAAAGTATTACTGTTTCAGCGAATGACTTGTCGTCTTCATTGATGAATGATTCAGCACTAGAGAGTTTCGATGAATCAGTCTCAGAGATTTGAGAAAAGCGACTTCAAAATTCTTTGAAATATTCTTCAATAAATGAACGTTTTGACATAATGAAATTTGAAGAAAGAACGAGATTGAGCGAATGATAATGCTCGACAGTATTAATGAAGACGTATGATCAAGTGTTTAATCTTCAGAAAAGAATGTTGTTGATTAGAAGAATATTTTTGGTTTGTGAGTTTTTTGAGTGATTCTCAAGCAATTCACGAAGATTCTTTATCGTCAATTCTCTTAATCGAGTTGAACAGCTTATTTTCACTCGTCTGTTTCATGAGAATGAGTTGATTCTCTTGATTGAGTGAACTTTGCATACTTAATAAGTGATAAGTTGTCTAGTGATTCAAACAGTCTCGTCGTTGATTCTATCAAACTCTCTAGTGTTGTTCAATCTTTCGATTGCATCAATCATCAGGTAAATGAATTTCTTTAGACTCGTTCTGTCTGTACAAGTATGTTGAATGAGTAATGAGATCAGTATCGTGTGATTAACGAATTCTTAATATAATGTCAGAATTGTGTCTAAATGAGTCAATCAGCGAAAGTCAGAATTGAATAGTGCTTGATCTTTAAAGATAGTTATAACTGAATATTAAGAATACAGAAAAAGATGAGTACAAGAGCTTCTATTTAAGTAATATTCAGAGACTGCGCTAAGCTTGAAGAAAATGTGTTTGTGACACGAGTAAAATGTGATGTAGAAAGAAAGATGATGTTGAACAAAGAGATGTTGAGAAAAGAAAATAGAGACTGAGTCAGATCTGAGTCAAATCTGAGCTAGAGACACTGACTAGCTCTATTCAGCCTTGATACGCTTGTAACAATTGATCAGTTTTGCTCTTCTGACTAAGCACATCTTCAACTTCATGATTTAATGCATTAATCTTCATGCAAAAATCTGCATCTCAATCATAATGTTTTAAAATGAAAGCATTAACAAAGATTGTTTTCAATCTTTTAAAAGCTTTTCTTACTTTCAACATCATTGCAAAGAGCAAATGCATCATTTTCTTCTTTGCATTCTTGATTAAATCTGTTAAAAGCATAACAATTTAAAAGAATTTTTTTATAAATTGTTGATAAAATCTTGCAAATTTCAAGAATATGAGAATGTTCTTTACAAACTTGAACTCAGATCAGCTAGTGATTGCGTTAATACAGAACTATTTCATCTGAATATTTCTTCACTTTATCACAAATCTCAGAAAGATAACTTTGCTACAATTGAAAGTGTATTTCAACAGCTTGACATACAATCAATATTTCAGTAACGTGTGAAGAATCTTGCACACATGCTCTCAATGCTGCTTTTTCGTCTCAAAGTATACTAAAATGTCATTCAGATATATCTGTCTGTCTGTAATTCATACATTCTTGTGACATCGATTTAGGCTCGACTCATGAGAAACTCTATGCTATTTATATCGAGTGAACAAAACTCTCTGAGAAAGAAAATCACTCGTCGTCTATACGACTGCTTCACGCAGCCGAAACAATAAGATTGACACTGTGTTATCAAGTAATGAATCTATAGCTTCTATTCAGCGCGTGACGCTCAAGTAAACTCTTAATGAGTGTCTGTGTTGTTCGTTTATGACGCATCGTCTTTGCTCTGCTCTTCATTGATGATATTCTATACAACGATGTTTCGGTCCGATTCTCGATTCGAAGACGAAAGACGTTTTCTTTGCATTCGTGATGCTCGTGATTGTAACGTACGTAGAGCTGCGTTCTCTTGCTCAATGATTGTCATTCATTGCGCAGAGAAATATGTGATGAAAGAGAGGCGCACACGATGAGAAGATAGAGTGTGATTGTACTGAGTAATTCTTTTCTTCTCTTGATTTGACTTGTGTCACGTAGACGTTGAATGAATTGTTAGTATAGGCGTGCGATCGCAATCGTTCGATGTTTGGCTCTGATCGATGAAAGAGAATGCGTTCTGATCGTTCTCTTGAGCTCTCGATTTTCCACGTAGATAGATGAATGACTTGGCGTCAAGTAAAGAAGATGAGCTCAAGCCTTCTCAGTATATCAGCGTGATCGACGAGTCACTACTTCTTCGAGCACTGTAGTCACAACTCTCAGACTGAGAACGACTATTCTACCTGATATCTTTTCATCAATTACTCGACGGCACTGTCGATGTGATGAAGACGTTTCAGTATATCGACGCAGTCGACGAGTCGCAAATTCTTTGACCACTTGTAGTCACGACTCTCATACTGAGAACGGCTATTTCACTAGATATCTTTTCATCTCTTACTGACATCGACATGTCATCAATCACCCTCGTAGATCGATTGTGACTGTTAGAAGAAATGTTGTCGCGTAGGTGAAAACTCTGCACGATCAACTTTTCTGCTCACGCAACATTCTAACATCGTTTGAATTGCGTCGAATTGAGATCTCTTGACTCTTCTGACTTCTATTTGAACACAGAATAGAATCAAAAGATTCGTAGTTGACATCACGAACAGATGAATCTCGTTGTCAGCTCATTCAGATATATCATGCAGCAAATATTCATGAATAATTTAAATGTATGATTTATATAAAATTGAAAGATTGCAAAAGCATTTGTCAGTTCAAAAAGCATCATTTGATACTCAAACTGATCATAATGTGTATGAAAAGTCATTTTTCATTCATCGCTTTTGCAAATTCAAATGTGATGATAAATGTTGCAAATATTAATTTTGATAAAATGTCTTGCATAAGCAAAGTGATTCAACGTCTTAAACAGTAAAGACAATGAGTAATTGTTCTTTACTGTTATTTCATTAAGATCATAATAGTTCATGCATAAACAAAGACTTTTATTCAACTTCTTTATAAACAACACAGATGCTTCTGCAAAATTACTTGATGAATGAATTCATTTCTTCTTTAGCATGCTGTTTAGATAGTCTTGTATCATAACGAGCTCATCTCATGTCATCTTATAAATAAACTCGATGCAAGACATTTCGCTCTTTATCAGATTAATGAAATGTTTCATCTGATCATGTATGTTCAAACTATCAGAAAAAATTTCAGAAAACACTTTCTTGAAATCTTGAATAGCAAAGAGTATCTTTGATTCTTTCATTTGAAGTGCATTGCATCTTGCAGTTTGATGATCTGCATTTTGCAATAAAACATCTGTAAATAGCAATTGATAAAGCAAAGCTACATAAGTCTCTCTTCTTTTCTTAGCTGCAAGCATTATCAACTCAACAAATTTCAATGTCTTGCACAAATTAACTCATATTTACTTTGCATGCTGAGTGCTGTTTTCTTGATATGATCAGCAATGTTTATATCAGCAAATATTCAAGTTGATTTTATTTAATCATGAATAGTCAAGAATCATATCATATTCTTGCATGTTCACAGCATGAAACTCAATGTTTCAGCTTTTGCAAACTTTCTTATGATCAATCAACTCAATATTGATCTGATGTGTATCATAGCAAAGAATTCAATGATCATTGATTGTTTAAATCTGTTTCAGAGTTGCATGATTCTTTGATAATTCATGCTTTTTTACTCATGATTGCAATATAAAGTTTCACTTGATCTCAGAGTCAATAAAACAATGAACTTCATGCATCTTTTCAGAAACATTTGTCAATATTGATATCATCAATGCATGTGATAATTATCTTTTCATAATTATATTTAATGATTCAATGATGAACATCAGATTTTCTCTTTTTTCATCTTTTCATCATGATTGCAAGTCTCTTGTCTGAATATGTAGTTAAGACACATTGAATTATTAATCTTGTATCTCAGCTTTTTGCATAATCAGCATGTAAGATTGAATAAAGCAGCATTTTGCTTGAATTCACTGAACTTGAGTGTTGCATCATCTTTAAACTGCATGCTTAAAGCAAAGAACTTTGAATTTTCTGTTGCAGCAACAAACTTCATTTTTTCATGTAAGAATTGAAAACTCTTCTGAGATGTTGCACTTTTACTTTGCTGCAAATGTAACTTCAACAATGCATCAATGTTTTGCAAATGCAAGTTAATGTTTATTAAATGTTTTAGCAGACTGACATAATTGATAGAGATGTATGAAATGCAAAGAAACTCATTCATGATGATTTTATTAATCTTCATTCGCAAGTACATCATGCAAGTTTCATTGAATATATGATAGTTCAAATTTGTATACAGTTTGATAAGATATTGCTTGAAATTTGCGATGCTTTGATCAACTCACTGCTTTGCAGTCTTGAATCAATGTTCTGTTTGAAAGTTGCAAATTTCAGAATTGCTAAGTTTAGCATGCAAGTATTCAGTGTAGTACTTTCAGTTGAGCATCTCATCATGATTGCACATGCTCATCACATGATCTCGTCACTGATTGCAAGACTTCTCTGACAAGTATGATGTAAATCATCGCAGCTTCTCTTCTTTTGTGATGAAATCAGATGACATCGCGACTATGAAGTCTTTGCAGTCTCGCAGTCAGAACATCAAGAAGTCATAGTTCGTGATGCTTTGCTCTTTAGACTCGCAAGATCAATTAGCACGCTTGCGTGCATCACTTCGATAATAATCATCATTATGTTGATGTTGATGATCAGAAATTGATCAAGTCTCTCGCTTGAGTTTCAATACGTGAAGTTGCAAGACAAGCAGTACATTCTGCATCTTCAGATTCTTTAACTGCTTGCATACTTCGCTTGTCGATCGTCAAAAGATATGATTTGTTTATTCATTAAATTTTCGTGATTTGAACTTCTCATCTGCGTGTTTGAATGCGTGATTCTCAGATCTGTTCTGATGAGACGATGAATTCTCAGTGTGAAAGAAGTTATCACTTCTTTCGATTGTGCAACTTCTGATGAGTCGTTGCGTGTTTGACATCTCTTACTGAGCAGCTTCGTGCAAATGAAGCAATTAAAACTGTGAGATGACAAGATCTCTTTATGTGAAACTGTGTAGTAGAAGATAATAAGATAGCACTCTATTGATGATAGAACTAATTGCTAAGAAACGAAAGCGAGAACTCGCAGAGTTTTTCTCTTCTGTCAAGTCGCTATCTCTATTCACTCGTTAACTTCTTCGATTTAACCTCGCGAGCTAGCCTCGCAGGCACGCATCGTTCATAGTCGATGAGATGCGTTCTCACAATAACGTCTTATATTTCTTCTGCGTTTTCTTCTTTATTCTTCTCGTTCTGCTCGTGATTTGAGCGAGCTGAGTTTCTTCTTAGTATATGCGCGACATATGCGAAGTGTGACACTCATCTTCAAACCATTTAGCCAACTCATTATCTCATTCGCTCAATTTTCAGCGTCGATGCTTTCGTCGTTCATCGATGTTTCTTTGTGCTCAGTTGATGCTGCGCATATGCACAGACGAGGCTTTGGTGACCAGATGTGAATTTTTTTTGTGGCCTCGCTTAATGCTCTTGGCATATGCTTCGCATAGGGCCCGAAGCTTTCCCAACTCGACGTCAGATCTTGAATGTGCGGGGCATATGTCATTTTTAAGGTTTCAACCCGACGCCAAGAATCTTTTCCAACCCCGGCTCAACTTTTCCAACCCCCGACCAGCTGCACCCCGTGCGTGATCAATGACACTTGAGCCGGATGTGGCAGTTAGTGCGAGAGATGCCTATGCACGATAACAGCATTCAAGCATTCATACTTGATAAGAGGTAGGTGGGACCTAAAACCACCCTGGGCCACAGCCTACAGGGTTTAACTTTACGAAAAAGTTAAAGCATTGGTATGTATGCGAGCATGGGTCATGGATGTCTCAGGCTGTGGGCTAATTGAATCAGTGGCCGCAGCTGCATGCATATACGAAGCGTATGCACGTGCCGCGCCGTTGGACGCCAAGTACGGAGGTAATGCATTGTTAACCCGATGGGCGCTGTAGCCTCTTGTTGCTTTCCTTGCAGGGCTCAGAAACGTCGAGTCTGGCTAATGTCGTCTTTGGTTTCATAGCCTACATTTTTCTGTCACTCACTCATGGCCGTTAGGGGATTGCTTTGCCGCCTTCCCTTTTGCTATCCAAAGCACCTGTATGTGCCCTTGTGCCCTTCTTTAAACTCGAGTATTTGATCGAGTGCTGTAATATATATACATTTATCTTTCCTATCGCTTCTCCTGCCTCGAACATTAGGTGGCATCGAAACACTAGTTCTATTGTCGATTTGTACGGCGTGGACCTTCCATTTTGCATTTGTCGTTACTAGGGAGATTTTCGCCTCTGCCGTCATGGATCCGAGTCAATTCCCTCCAGAGTACCTCGCCGAAAACAACAGCCAGCAGTTGCTGAACGTGATCATTGCATTTGGCGTCCTCGAGACCGTTTTCTTTGTACTTTTCGTCACTGCGCGCACAATCAACAAGACAGTCAATGGTGTGGACTTCTGGCTCATGCCCATGGCCTATATCACATGCTTCAGCCATGTTATCATAATCTCTCGTTTGTCGTCTCACGGCCTCTCGTACAGTATATTGCTGACCGCTACTCACCAGTCTTTGTCAAGTACGGTGGAGCTGGCCGTCATGTTGTTACCGTGACGCAGGGTGAACTAGTGGCCTGGCTCAAACTTATTTTCGCGGAAGAGTTTCTTTACCTTCTTTCGGCCTTGTTACCGAAGCTGGCAATATTGTGTTTGTATCTGCGAATCTTCACACAGCGACGATACCGCAACGCGACCTACGGCATTGCGATCGTTATGTTCCTCAATTGGCTCACAGGGTGTTTGATGGGGCTCCTCATATGCAAACCAGTTGCTTATAGCTGGGACAAGACGATTCCTGGCGGCTACTGCGGCGATATCATGGCCGCGTATCGTTGGGCCAGTCTTCCGAACCTCATCACTGACGTAGCCATGCTCCTGCTGCCTATGCCCGTGATATGGAACCTTCACACCGGACTGAGCCAGAAGATTGGGCTTACCTTGACCTTCATCACTGGCAGCATGTAAGCCACAATACCTTCTCTCTACCCCCTCCCGTACCTTCTACAAGTCCTTTGCTAACCACAAATCGCTCGCCAACAGCGGTACCATTACCTCGGCGGTCCGTTTTGCTACCTTTTTCACCATCGACCTCTTTTCTGACCCCACCTACCACGTCGTAACCAGCATGACCTGGACCTGCGTCGAGCCGGGCGTCTACTTTATCGCCGCCACCCTACCCTCCCTTCGACCCTTAGTCCGCATCTTATTCAAGAACGTCGATTTCGGCACGATCTACACCCGCTTCTTAAGCGCAAGTGTTAAAACCTTCTCAACGCGCCGCCAGACAAAGGACATCCCACTATCGACGGTGAAAGAAGCGCCAAGCCACTCGGTCGCTAGCTCCGGCGACCGGGCCGGGTTTACAAAGTTGAAGGATGCGAATGTGCACGTCGCAGATGAGGATTTGCTGAGATTAATGGAAAGCCATGACAAGGAAGGGCAGCAGAAGACGAGAAGGGCAAATGTAGAGGCAGGCTATCAGTGGGAGTAGGGCAAGGCACAACTCATGAGTCTTTATGAAATCTGACAATTTCGCCCATGCAAGGTAATTGCTTCCATAGATACTTTGAACATTATATAAATAAAAGTTCTTGTATCATTCTTCTTCTGTATTCGCCGTCGTCGAAACAATGAAATTGAGACAATGTACTCAATAATGAACCTATAGCTTCTATTCAGCGCATGACGCTTGAATCCTTGATGCGTGTCTGTGCTGTTTCTTTGCAATGCATCGTCCTTGCTCTGCTCTTCATTGACGATATCCTATACAACGATGTTCCGGTTTTCGATCTTCGATCGCGAAGACGATTCCTTTGCACCCGTGGTGCTCGTGATTGTAATGCCAATTAGCTTTTCCGGTGAGCTTTCAATTCTTTAACATACTAATGCATGGTTTATCTCGCCTTTTTCACAGCTATGGTTCAATCGGACGACGGTCAGCCTTCAGATTCCAGGCCAAAGCGATGGCACCTGTTGGAAATATGGTAGTGGTATACCTCGTAATGAGTACAGTCTTCTTGCCTGTCATGAGAGCCATGTTGATACTGTATGCAAAGATGCGCTTCTTACTGCATATATGCCTCAATGGAACAAAGACACAATTTTAGGAGTCTGTGCCCGCTATTGCAGATGATGTCGATCTACTAAGGTGTATACACGATGGATCGTAGAAAGCGAACAACATTGCTATCAACTTAGACGGAGTTGGGAGAGAATGACCGAGGTTAAATCCAGAAGCTGGCGTAAAACGGCGGTTAAGCTTGATTAGGCTAGCGTGTGCAAATAGGACTTCCTTGGCGCTCAACGCTATTTCGATTGCATTTCCTCAAATATCACATCTATGGCCAGGCTACACTGGTATCTAGTAGAAGTCCACGCAGAGGACGACTGCAGAGGGTATCGCCTTTCCTTAGCAAGTTTGTTCCGGAAACTGAGTATGATGCTTGACATTTGTGCGTTCAATACATAAATCTGATTTGATGGCTTCTTGCCTGTTCCGCATCATATAGGTCCTCTTTGTATGCATCATTCCTGAAGTCGTTTCTTTGAGATGATTTTGTATATTTGTTAGAAGGAATCAGCTCTACTTCTCCGAAAATTATATATACTTGCTAGTCAAAATCTCTATATAGCGCTCTCTTTGCAGTTTATATTCTGGTTCTGTACAATTCTATCTACCAATTCCCTTTGCATGGAGCATAAAAAGATTGTTGTAACTCAGCCGCAACTCATGGAATGGCAAGATAGACGACCACGGAGCTCATGAAGCTTGTTTCAAGTCGAAGATCGAATATTCACGCCAAACCATAAAGGTATGCAATTCCTATCGAATGAACTCTACGACCACGCTTGTGAATTTAATTGGCTTTCTGATTCACTGTGCGTCTGTAATTCCAGGGCTGTGTGAAATGAGACTCTCTCTTCACCACTATAGGACGGATAGATGGACACCTCTGGGTAGCTTTAATTTTAGCTACGATTCAACCCTTATGTTACTATACATCACTGGGCCCGGCAATTTCCAACATCAGGTTCAAAGCATCTTCTTCGCAAACAACTGCTTTGAATTTTTCCAAGTCTACCAAATGGTCTCCTTTATGGAAAAGAGGCACCGAGGGCCAACGACAAATCAGGAAGCTCAAGTTGGATTATCGCCACTCGGAATCAAAGAAAGCGTTCAAAAGTATCTCAATGTGCCCGAATATCACGAACCTCGACATCGCTATAGAAGACAACAACTACTCTAAAAAGCGTGGAACTTACTGTGAACATTTTCCGTTCATGGACAACGCAACAAGGTTAGAGATGTCAAAGAGCGACATGTTTTTCCACCTGTCATTGTTGCATATATCTACTCTTTAAATTCTCATGCTATATTTTCTTTACAACCATTCTTCATCAATTCCATCCTTAGATAAACAAGGATCTGAAGAAAACTATGGGCCGTAAGAAGAAGAACCGTCCGCCTCGTTGGGAATGTCCAAATCCTTGGTGTACCTACACATGGACCAAGTCCATATTCACTCAATTGGGATTTTGTGTCTTGGCGCTGGAAGCTGTTGAATGCGCTCTTGGGACTCACAGAACCCGTTTCAAAGGGTAAATCTGAAAGAATTGGAGATGGATTCGGCTTGGATCGCTGCGAGACAAAGCACGCGTTAGGCTTGGTTACGGAACAAACCAACATTGATTTGGTAAATTTCCTTCTCCGATGCTCCAAGATGTCATAAAGCCTTGTGGTAGAGAGGATTCTGATGTTTTGATTTGATCTTTACCCGGTAAAGTATACCGGGATTAGGCTTCAATAGTAAGGGACTAATTTGCAATAGTAGCCTGGCGCATTATTACCCTTGGGGTATCGTCCTGAAAATGAGGAGAAGTTAAGGATTGTAGCGGACAAGGTTAGTTGTTCTACAAATGTAGGACTAATTGTGTTGCTGACATCTAAAACAAGTACCATTTGCCACACTGGGAAAATGATTGCCCGCTCGAGAACGAAACTATGGATGATCCCGCAAAGAGCGACTGTGCCGGAAATATGGAGAGAGGAACAGAAGGGCCCGGTCATACCGAAACCAAAGATGCTAAAGAGGACGGCAAAAACCGCTTATGGGAATGGCGAAGAAGATAGCAAATCCAGAGAAGAGAGCAGCGGAAACGAAGATCGCATAGGAGGGAAATCCGGTGGCACAGCTTACGAAGCTTATTCTTTGTTTTGCCCAGGCCAAACATGAAGGACAACTTGATTGTCATTGATGGTAGGATGGAAGATTATACAATGGACATGCGGTAATAACGTGAGATATAATAAGCATAGGGAGTAGGGGATGAATCAAAGATCTCTTGAATACTATTTGCTAGGCTAGTTGTTGTAGGTGATGCTGCCTAGGATGGCAGAATCTGGGTAGAACAAATGAAAGGCTTTTCATACACCGACAACTCTTGGACAAATCGAGATCGTTTGGATTTTGTTGTTTCTTTGTAGAGTGTACTCGGAGAATGTACAAGCAGCATACAGTGGTTTGTTAAAACCGAGATTGGGATCTGAGAGAAGAACGGAAGTCAAGAAGACAGCTGAGACTTTCAGTGGTAGATAGGAAGTGCGCCGGACTTTTCGAAGTATAAGGTATTCACCTGACAGGGGTTTACCGGCCCCGAGTTTTGCACCTCTACCTAAGACTACTATATACATATAATCGATTCGAGCACGAGATCTCCTTGGTGCTCGAACAGACAGAGATCCAGCTCAAGAATGGGTATGCATCGTTGGTCGTAAACAAAGCATCTCGCCAATTTGTAATACCTAATTCACTTATATGAAACGGAGCCATTCATAGAGGACTGAAGCTTCACAGAAGGCGTCCAAATAGAACTGAAACTCTCGTAGAAACCCGTGTCCAAGGATGCCAGAAACACGCTACGACTCACTGCTAGCACTTGACGTGCAAACCGGGTGAGATCGGCCTGGCTCATCGTCGATGGTACCGAATGGATCATGACTCCATATCTATCCCGGCCATCAGGTAGCGCGGCTATCTGCTGGGCCTTATTTTGATCTTGAAAGACTTGGTAAGTGTCTTCGAAGACTACCGTCATATCGGGAATCTTTGTATAACACGCATCTGCAGTGAACCCAGGATTGAATATTGTCTAGAGAGGTCAAAAGAAAGCAGGCATGAGCGTCCGTTCAAAGAAGTCGTAATGGTCATACAAAAAGGAGAGACATTGAGCATGACTGACCATAGTATTGCCGAGACCTGCGGAACCCTTGACGGCGGTGTTGATAGCCTGGTAGAATGTTTCGCCAGTAGCATCGCACTGGCTGGGCGTCTCGTCGAAGAATATGCCGTGCACCGCAAATTTTGGATCGGAGCTCGCTTCGGCCCATTTGGAGTACACCGACACCTCGTGAAGGACTGTCTGCATATCCCGTTTCGCGTAGCCAGTCCGTACGTAGCCAACGGTTTGCACGTTCGAGAAGGCGTTCGGCTTCGGTAGTTCCCTAATATAGTCGGCTTCCGGGAGAGCATCGGGACCAGGTCCACTCCGCGGGTTCACGATGACAGTAAAACTGACATCGGGATATGTAGTGATCCTTCAGTCGTTAGCCTAGGGGTGAAGACTTTCCACCCAATCTTTGCCAGCTTACGCTTGGTACAACGGATCCCAGGCTCCAGGCGTGGGGTATATATACAGTGGAACCAGAACGGTATTCGCTTGGGAGATTTTAGGCGCAGGCGCTGCTGAAGCTATGGTGAAAGAGAGTGCAAGCACAACAAAGGCAGTCTTTGATATATACATAATAGAAAATGAGAGTTTTTAAGGCCGTCTGAGCAGCAATTCCAAGTCTTGGACTGGATGATCATATACACCTTTCATGATGACTTTATAAGGGAAATTAGATATTGAAAGCCCAACCAATCATAGATACCGCCCGTTTCATATGGCGCTGTCTCACTAAAATATTTCTACAGAACATGCCAGGCGAGCGATTAGTGATAATGATGTTGATATAGATATGAGAATCCAACAGGGTATAAGCTGTCAAAGAACAAGGACGTTCCTTGGGTAGATGAGATTGGCATTGTTTGATGGTAACAAAGTAGTGTTTCGGGTTTGAGACGACCTGTTTTGCTAGCATTTAACATGGTACTGATCCGTGGATCACAGATTACCGAATCAGTGCAACTGGCAATTGGTTCTTCCGCGTTATTCAGATTTGTTCGAGTACGGCTTCCATGGAAGCTTCTGTTTAGGCTATCATGCAGGATAAAACATCTTGGTGTTGGGATTTCAGGGGTAATATGGGTTGGTGCGCGTGGTGCGGTAATCTCTGCCTCATAGGGCTGATACCCGCTAGTAGAATCTTCGTCTTCTCACTCCGAGACAAACTCCTTTTCAGCTACAACCAAGATATCAATATACCCTCATATGACCACGTGTTCCAGCATTCTCAAGGCTTCTATCAGGGATTTCCCTCTACGTTCTTCAGTTGACTTTCATATTCCCAAAATGTAAATGTCTCGCTAAAACATGAAGTATTTCACATGGTAGGCCTATCCAACCAAGCATCCCACCAGGCCAAGCACCCTACACGCTCCTCAGCTTTTCGAAGCTGAGATACGTTGGTGCATTGAGGGTTTCAGATAAGTAGGCCTGAAAGTAGATAATCCAGCTCGCTCGCGAGGCTGCATCACATGGCTACAACATCGAGTTCATTACTACGTCCAAATATCACTGCCAGAGGGCAAAGCTGTTGAAGTCAATGTCCACGCTCTCAATTCGCCTATGGCTTCTCCCCCACTACCATTTTGCTACATATCGCTTTCGTAACATCCCGGTATATTTCGACAGGAGAGCCTTTGAAAGTGTTGTTGTACTCCTTGCAGAGGAGACCGAGGCGGTCGTGCAATGCGCGCTTTCTCCTGATAGCTACTCTGCGAGTACATTGAACCGGATTGGGACCATGATATTCAACGCTGTTCCACTGTACATAGCACAGCTGGATCTAACGAGAATGGGAGCACGACGATTTGCGCATCGAATGAAGTATTGGACGAGGAGACTCTGGCTCTAGCGAGTGGAAAGACTGAGGTTCTGACGGATTCACACTTTAGTGGATTTACGCCGCTCAACAAATGTTCTATCGGAAGCGCCTCAGTTGTAGCATGTGTGCAATGAATCCACTCTGTGAAAGTGATGTGTAACAGCAATTGTATATCACGCCTCGTGCAACAACAAAATTGATTGTCTAATCGAAGAGTAGCCGCTAACATCTTGATCAAAGGAGCCTGGAAAATCTTTGAGTTAGATTTTGAAGATACGCTTCAAAGCTTTTGACGACATCGATCAATACTCGAAACTGAGACAACACTGTCATAGGAAAACTTAGAGACAGATATAAAGACATAGGTGCTGTATCGTCAGAATTCAAACCAAGCTTTAGACCAGATCCTTAAGAGTATTAACCAATAGCCGTCTCTACCAGCTGTTGCTCGGACTGTTCTTTCCCAAACCTTATCCCAGTCAACTACCATCTAAAGAGCTCAAGTTGGCCTGTCAGTATGCAACAACATATGGACGCACGAGTATATCTAGAGTTGATTGACCGCTTTAGCTGATAGAAAGCGTATCGAATTTTCTATCAAGACTTTATGTCGTGCTCGATGGTCTGAATGAATGCGGCGAGCCTTTCGAGGTTGCAAATGCATTCAGGATTCTTGCAACATCGGCGGACAGTATCCATCTTATATGTTTCAGTAGGGAGACATCTTCGATCAAAGACGCTTTTGGGACATGCGCTCATTTGAAATTATTTACCGCTTTATTGGAATGGGACATTGATAAGTACTTGGAGTAGGCGGTAGAGACTATGCCAAACACTGATTATTCGGCAAAGAGCGACATATTCCAAAAGCTTTCTTCAGAGGCTGAGGGTGTGTTTCTTCGAACTCGTCTCATGTCATACCAGCATATCTGAGATTGCTTGGGCAGAGAGTCATGGAAGCGACAAGCGCTTGCAAAGAAGATCCTCCTATGGACTTGTTGCAGTCTACAGCCATTGAAGATATCAAACATTTTCTGGTCAATGCTGACAGATGTTGGAGTCTGATAATTATACCTAATACCAGGAAAGGTCTCCTTGGAAGCCCATCCGCATCCACCAGGTCACTGATTACTCGCGATCTAGCACGGAAATACACCCGAAGAGGTCAACTAAACAATTCAATTGAAAGGCTAAAGCAATGTTTGGCTAGGGTAGAGTATACGTATGATTCTGAGTCGGTTCGCTCGGTATGGCTCCTCAACAGCCTAGGCAGCAAAACAAGATTTGGCTTGCTAAATAGATCTAGGAAAGGACCTTAGCTCTACTAGAAGCTGGATTACCGCGCAACCATATGGAATCAATGTTAATCGTCAATGAGCTTGGGCGGGTCTAGAAGCACTTGGACCAGTGCAGAAAATCAAAAAGAATGCATTTAAGAGCAGCGAGAAGCCCTGCCAGAAGACGACCTACAGATTGTGTGAACTCTGAACACCCTCGCTCGCAACTACCTCAAACAAGGTCGAATATCCGAGTCGGTAAACCTACACCAACAAGCCTTCGCCAGCCAGGGAACCATTCATGGGAAAGAGCACCCGCATACTTTGTGGACGATGACGGATCTTGCCCACTGTTTTTGCAGTTAAAAGAACTTGGGAGAAGCCATGTCATTACAGCAGAAGGTTGTTGATGCTCGATCAAGGATTCTTGGCTCCTATCATGCAGATGCGCTGTGGTCGATGAACTCTCTAGCGCTTGTGCTTAAGGACCTTAGCCGGAAGGATGAGGCGAGGTTAAGGCGTGTGAGGGCCCTTCAAGGCCAGATTTTGTGCTTGGGCAAAAACCATGTGCATACGAAGTGGACTCAAGAGGCTCGTCAGCGACTGGAAGAAATGGAAAACCCCCACGCGAATGACCAACATTAATATCAAAGCCCGACCATTCGTAGCGAAAGATCCACGCTTAAATTCTGCTCCGTCGAGCGCTAAGTTCGAAGAATTAGCTCTTTTTTGACTTTACAAATACTGCGTCTGTATATAAGAAAGTTCATACAGTACGCAAATGATGATTGGGAGGTCCGTAAGAGTATTTGATGTCTACTTATCTGATTTTGCTTGTTCATGTCGTATTGGAAAAGTACTTGACCAATGCAGCTCCGTCAAGGGGCTGCTAAGGTAGTCTCATTAGAGTGACAGCTCAAGGCGAGAGCAAGTCACTCCTGCCGATTGGCCCAGTGAATACCCGCTCATTAAGTACTGAAGAGGTTCAGTGATACGAGCTGCAAGTACTTAAGATCGCGAATGAGCGGACGTCGCTCTTACCATGCAACATGCAGACTTGCGCCGGCATTAGAGTGCAGTATGCGGGGTTCCATGATCCACAGAATTATATTCAATCGAAGTGGTTACATACAATCAAAGTTAACGGAGACTGCTATGGGCCATGGAAAAAGTAAAAGAAAGAGAAAGAGAAAGAGAAAGAGAAAGAGACTACTATGGCCATGACGGCCCCCCTAAGAAGTCCTTCGGTGAACGTTCCGGGCACCCCTGGCGCTCAAGCCTTAATGACCTGCGCCCCGTCTGCACCCCGCCCCGCCTGCTTAGCCGCCTACAGTATACGTAGCCTTTACTTAATCATTGATCGTTGAACTACCGTAACCGCAAGCTCCCTCGGCCTCAGCCTCGAGGCGCATCGCAGGGGAGTCTTCGCTCGCGAGTCGGGTGAGAAATATGGCTGGGACTTCGACTGGCCGAGGTGATTCATGATCTAGAATACACTCAAAAGATGCATAACAAATACGGGTTCCGGTGTGACTAAACCATACGATGAAACGCATCAACAAGCACTTAATGTGGGTAGCTGTTTTCGTATGGAAAGCTTCGTTATTAGTGCTCTGGGGGATAAGCAAGTCAGCTATTCGACTCAAATTCGTTCTTTTGCGTCACTCGGAGGTGTTGGGGGACCGCCCCAAACAGTCGTGAGGTCGTATCTCACCTCCCCTAAACACGAAGTATGATACCCCACCTGGGTCGTTCATCGAGCCTGAACACAGGATGCCGCCATAAAATCGGCCGGGCTAGGATACTCCAAGATCCTCGGAGATACTGTGACTAGATCCATACCAAGTGTGGTTTTGGGCCTGACCGAATAGAAAGACAAAGCACGAGCAGATCTAAAGATCCACGATCTTGCATCTCGCAACATCTGGTTAAACACCTCTCATATCCATTCTTCTGTGGATCTGGAAATCCTCGGTCAACAATCAATGGCTATTTGGAGCGCATGTATGTGACGATGATCACACAGATCGTTCTCCGCACTTCAATGCCTTTCAGCTATATATTTCTTTACGCCCCTACAGATGTTTCCTGCTCTGCGAAACATATTCCCAAGTAATTATTATTCCCTTAACTTCTATACACTCGCACCTGCAGCACAAGATGTTTTTCTCCTTCAAAACTGTTGGGCTTCTTGCCCTTGCGGCGTCTGCCACGCCTTCCGTGGTCCATTTCGACGTGGACTTTGACAACGTAAACCAGAAGGCCTTGTAAGCTGTCCGAGTTCTAGGTCGAGTGTGGCCACTGCTTTCGTGTTATACCAACTCATTGATTGCCTACCTCAGATCGTCAAACAAGCCCGTCGACTTGTTGTCCACAAGCGATGTTTCGGCACTAGATAATTGCTGCTGCGGCGGAGCAGATGATAAGGAAAAGGCCAGAAAGAGCCAGTGCCCGGCATTGAATGGTGAGAGATCTATCTGCCCACCAAGCTATCTGATAGCATGTGACAGCTGATGCAGAGTTCTGTCACCAGGCCTGCTACATTTTACTGCGGAGGTCACATCGCTGGAAGCTTGATTTCGAATGACAAACGAGCAACGCTAGAAGCATGTGCTACCCAGTGCGGGCCGACAGCTGTAAGTCATTCAATGACGAACGACTGTTCAATGACCCCATAGAGTACATTATCTGATAGAATAAAGGGATGTTACAGCATCGACTACGATCAGGCAACGCAAGATTGCTGGTATTACCGAGGGGGAACGGCACCGAGTGACGTGACAAGTAAATATCACAGTGCTGTTCTGGAGCCAAAAGGCAACGCGGATTGCGCCAAGATGGACGGTTTGCTGCCACTCGTGCCAGAAGTTCGGATCAGTTTACTGACAGCCTTAGGCCAAACACGAAACCTTGAGGGAAGGAAAACCACCTTCTACTGTGGAAAGCAGATTAGTGGCAACTGGATGAAGACTGTACCAGCAGATTCATTCCTGGCGTGCGGCCTGATATGGCAAGTTTATCTTCTGACTCCGTGTCAGTAGAGGCAGACCTGTTAATCGATTCAGTGCACAAACCGATGGCTGTAATTGTGGGGACTTTACAGAGGGCAGCAAACAGTGCTGGTTGTACACTGGTGGCGGTACTTTACCAGGAAAGGTCGTTACCGGTACCAACAGTTTCAACCTGAGCAGCACTAGATGCGAGACTCTTGCCTGAGTGTTTTGGCAGCTGGGTACACCTGTTACTATCGTTCAGAGCATCGCCAAGCTGCGAGAACGAAATCGAAAGAGCGAGGTAATGGGCCCCCCACCCGGAAACATTTCATACGTCAGCATTCAACATGCGTAGCATACTCACCCTAGGCTAAAAAGTAGATACAGAGATATTCAACATCATCTCGATAGTCGATAGAGTCGATCAAAATCAATCAGTCTTTCGTCTTCCCATTGAAATCTGTGAAACCTCATCAGGGAGATTTCTCTGGTCTTTACTAAATATCATTAACAAATCAAACCCCATTTCCTATTCATTTACCATTCATCGTAAAACCTCAGCGGAGAGCAACGAAAACAAATTAACAGCTGTACATCCATTATCCGAACCTTTCTTCTACCATCCCCACCCCTGCAAACTTCTCCAGATCTCTCAAACCAATATAAAGCACATGCACAGTTTTTCACACTGGCGGTCGAGATGCGCGATCCGTTTTCAAATCACCGAAGCGAAAACTCCCAACAAAGCGAATCGACAAAGGCACGAGCGCCCACTCGCAAAAGAACGTGATAAGGTGGAGAGGGAACAATCGTAAGAGGGAAAAAGCGACCAAATTTTTGATCCGGGGAAAATGGCAAGACAAAGAACGCAGTGCGAGGATTTGTGGAGATTACACAGACAGCTCGCATCCTCCAAGAAACGAAATAAAATCAACAAAAAGCCGTACATCCAACTCTTCTCAATCAACCCCCACCACCATCCTCTCCATTCAAACCCCCAACCTACCTCCTTAACCACCCCACGACCACAACCACAACCACAACCACAACAATGCATCCCCACCCCCATCCCCACCCCCACCCCCTCCTCCTCTTCCTCCTCCTCCTCCTCCCCCTCACCCACGCCTACTCCGGCACCCTAACCGCCTACACCCCATCCGCCCACTCCTTCTGCGGCATCACCGCCCACTCCTACGACGCCGTGGTCGCCATCTCGCCCTCCATGATGGGCGGCGCCCCGCCGCCCCACAACGCAAAATGCGGCTCCATCATCGGCATCTACAACCCCGCGACGGGGCGCAAGCACGAGGCGTACGTGGTGGATGTGTGCGCGGGTTGCGGGCACGAGAATCTGCAGGGGAGCCAGGGGTTGTTTGATTTGGTGGTGGCGGGGAAGGAGGCGGTGGGGGGGGTGAGGGGGGTGGATTGGGGGGGGGAGAGGGTTGGCGGGTGAGTGGTGAGGGTTGGGGAGTTTTTGGGGTGGTGGGTGTGGTTGGGGTTGATTCGGTGGAGGCGGGAGGAGGCGGGATCGGCTGCGTAGGTAGCCTACTGTACACGGATGGTCGGTCTTTGGAGGGGTTTTCGGAATCGGGGGTTTCTTCGTCGTCTTTGTACTGTTCGCTCGCTGGTGTTCGGAAAAGGGAAGACGCTTCATGGCAACGGAGACATTAGATGTTACCTTAATAGGTGAAAAAGATTGAGCTGGTGTGCTTGGAAAAATAACCATATAAGTTCGGCCATACAAGGGACCATGTGGTATGAATCAATCTAGCCACTTGTGACAATCTAATCGAACAATTGTTAGAAAAGCGACAAGTATCTTTGACATTGGGAATTTCTGGCTTCTTTTCTGACTGAATCAGAAGTTCCAGGAACCGCGCAACCCGTAGCTTTGCACGACAATCTCAGTTTCTGTGAGAATTGCTTTCCCGGCATATTTACGCAGTCAACCATGTAGTCCTTGGGGTTGACCGGAAGCGAAGATGCATGTCTTCTAGACTGCTTGGACGGTTCGACCCGGAACGAGAGTTCCTGGACTCGCGAAATCAACGAAGCTGGCTGATACTGTGCATCTGTCAATGCGCTCTTGTTACTCTCAATAGAAATTATTCTGAATAAGTTACTCAGATACATACAAGAACAACGATAGAATACAACTTCCCCCAGGCCCTACGAGTATGGAGGCTAAAATTGATGACTCGGACTGAAGCAAGCTTATAGCTTGCTCTTCGACTCGTCTACGGTCCCATCCTGCTTTAGTCTTACGAGGCCCTGGGGGGAAGTCAGCGTCAGTCACTTTCACTATGCAAAGACTTAATCCCAAAACAAGAGAGGTAAAATAAGGGGCTTCGGAGTGCTTCATGAAATGGCGGCACGACCCAAGTTGATCTGATTTAATGGGTAGTACGTATGTGCGAACAAGTAGCCCATGAAGAGCTAAGAACGAGTAATATCCTTCTACGTTTTCTGGCAGGTCCGCGAGATTTCCAAGTTTGAATTTCGACAGAGAAGAACGACGGCACACAATGGGAGACTGAAAAGATAACTCACCTCCTGCACACAACTCGCCACCAGTTTCCCCTGCCTATTCCAAATCTTCTGAAGCACCAGGCCCCTTCCCTCGCCTGCCCACGGACTCTCCATCTCGGCACACAACCACTCATCCACCTTAATTTCCCTAGGCCGATGGAAATAAATCGTGTGATCCAAACTCACCATCATGCCCACACTGCTTTCTAACCTCCCTTCCACAATGCCCCTTACCCCTTCCTTAATTTCTGCGGCTTCCATGGCCGCAATGCGACTGAGGGGCGATTTCGGATTGGGAGGGAGACTGGGACGTGCGAAACGCCAGAGGTTGTGAATGCGGCTGACGGTGCCGATGAAGTAGCTGTCGGACATGTAGGCGAGGGCGGAGAGGTGGGCGTGAATGCCGCCCGAGGAAGAGATTTGGCCGCGCGCTCGCAACCATTGGCGGGTTTTCTTGGTGTGGGGATGAGGGGAGTGTTCTAGACATGGTTGTCAGCCTGAGAGATGGCTCAAGAGGATAGACCAGAGACGGACGATTTGCTATACCCAATCTCTTCGTGATAAAGGGACCTGATTCATCAACGCCTAGCGATGCTCCATCCTTATCTCCAGACTCGTCCCCATCCTCGGCTAGCATGGCCTCAAGTTGCTTATGAACTCCCTCGGGCATATCCCAGCTGTGGTCAACGGTTTTGGCACCTCCGCTTCCTTCGCGTACGAAGCTGGCCGTGGTGGTGAAGATGCATTTTCCTCTTTGCCTTGCTTGTACCGTCCTGGTCATAAAGCTTTTCCCTTCGCGTACTCGCTCCACGTGGTAGAGAATTGGTATTGTGGCGTCGCCTGCAAGTACGAAATAGCAGTGCATGCTATGGATGAGGAATTCCGCATTGCCATTTACCGCAGAGGGTGGTGGAATGGTTTTCTGCGCCGCTGCAAGAGATTGCGCGACTACGGCACCACCGTAGACACCTCGAGCGTTTGGAGGGTGCCATAGCTCTCTTCTCGCGTCAGCCTGCGCTGAATGAGATATGAACGGGTATTATGAGGGCCTGCTAACCGGGTATTGGTGAAAATGTCCTGGGATAAGAGTCAATTGGCTTTCTGTGAGCATTGGAAACAACAAGAACTGACTGGTCCTATCTCAGAGAGAGTGGTTAGGTCAAGAACATTTTCAATTGCGGACTTCGAGGGATCAAGAGGGGGGGGTTTTATCAGGGTCGGGCTGGGCATGACCGCGGATTCTGGTGTGATTGAGGCTACCGAAAGAGGGCGAGGCCAGCTCTGTCAGACCAAGGTCTATGAATCCGTGTCATTCGAGAAATTGTAGAAAGATAGGAAGAGCCCCTTCGAGAGACTCTCGGTGTTCCATATATTGCGTAGGGTTGTTTAGATGCCGAGGTCCAATCTGAGTCCTACACGCAAGAGTGTCCGAGGGTCAACACCATGATGACCAGTCTTCCGAAGACCTCTCGAGCCTTCAACTGAAATGTGTCGGCCTTAATGATTGGGATAAGGAGTATAGAAGAAACGGCCAAAAATGGGACCATGCGGTGTCATAAGGTTTGGAATGTAAACATTGGCATCCTAATACTTCACTGGACGCGAATTTCCAGTCGTGGATATCACGCCCTTGAGAATTTTCTATACTTCGTTTGCAGATTACTTTCTTTTAGTAATTCTTGAAAAATGCGGATCAAGCGCTGCATCTGACTATATCAACCTGGTACTCCCTTGCATATCGAGTCCCTGCATTACCTCTAACTCCCCCTGAGAAGCAAAACCCCGTATCCGATCCCAAGCTCCAATGCACCCCTTAAGCAATATCGCTGATACTCCATAGAGATTGTAAACTCACGCCCAGACCTGTGTTCCTACCTCAAACCCTTCCGAATCCATCTGTCTCCACTCTGACGATACGTGGTATAACTTCTACGTCTTCAGCCCCTTTCGATTTTCCAGCACTTTTCCCCCTCTCTCGATTTCTGCCCGTCTACTTTCTCTACTTGCGCTTCTTCTCCTCTCTTCCTCGGTAGGTTCATCCATCATGCGGTATGTGCTCTCTTCGTCTGCTTGCTGGTCTATCCTGCGGTAGTTATTTCTTCCCTGTCTTAGTGAATGTGATAGGTTTGACTTGATGAAGTAGTATTGATTGTGGCGTTCCAGGGGGTGCACGTCTTGCAAAGGGGAGAGCTGCTGGGCAACCTTTTCTGCGGGATATGATATCGTTGTGTGGACAGGGGAGTGCGAACTACCAAGAGGGGAGTAAGACGGCGTGACAAATACGGGGGGTTCGGGAGACGAGGAGTCAGCATAGGGAGGTTGTATGATGTCAGGGATCGGTGAAGTGGATTCATGTGAGTGACTGTAAGGTATTTGTGGTGTGGTTTCGCTGGAGTAGCTGTGGAGAAGAGGTGGAGAGAGCCCGGATTGTGGATATGATAGATCTCGTGTCTGATTGGTTTCGCCATTTGCGTTGGCCGAGAAAGAGAAACGTTCGGGTACCGGCAAATGCCATCCGCTAAGACTACGGCCCTGACGTGCCTCGTAGGTATGTTGCGGTGCTTGAAGGTATGTGGCACCTGACCTTCGAAGATTGTCTGGGAGGTCAATGCGGAAAGTGCTAGCGTCCGAACTCGATTTCTTGCCTTCGCGCGCCATGAGCAGGCGAAGAAGTTGTTGGCGCTGTTGCTCGTCTTCAGGGAGGAGATTGATGGATTCAGAGTCGGCGCGGTGGCGGTAATTGGTATCGCGAGCACGGACACGATCCACCTTGAAGGCGGTGTGGATGGTAAGTATGGTATAGAAGAGGGTTGAGAGGGCACTGAGGGTGAGGGCTGCGAGGGCGGAGGCGCTGAAGTGGGGAGGAGAGCTGTGGCGGGTTGTGATGGTGTAGGCGATATTGAAGAGGCCTAGGACGGAGGAGGTAAGGCATGGTCTGCATCGGGAGAGGTACGTATTAGTCAATGGTCAATAGTAAAGACCTAAGGGCTCTGGGGGAGAACTACGCAAGGATGGTGTCGAGTCGGAAGAGGGAGCTATGGCAGGTAAACCAGAGGGCTACAGAAGTAGAGTAGCCGATGGCTAAGAGGATACTGGCGACTACGGTTGCGTTAACGGGCCTTACGGTGAGGTCGGGGTTGTTGTTAAAGGCTGAGGGGAAGACAAGGTAGCTGTAGAACATTAACTTGCGAACTTGAAATCCGGTAGGGCTAGAGCGTACCCCATCATGACGGCACCAGCAGATACAATTGCAGCTGCCCTCCAATACCACGGCGTATGATCCCGTTCGTTGTATAGATCTATCAGCGTCCGCCGAGGCTTCCATTTTGGTTTGGAACCCATGGTTCTTCCACAGCAAATAGGTAGTTGGTTAGGGCTTCACGTCCGACAATGACCAGCTGGAAGCAACACTCGAGATTCGATATCGCAGCGACAAGTCCAGCAGCTAAAACGGTTCGACCAAACAATCACGAGAGATCAGACGAGAGTAGGAAGAGACAACAGGATCTTTGCTAAGCAGCACGGCAAGATCGCAAAGCTGGACTGAGACTCTGCCTGTCGTCCCTAGCAGAGCGCCCGGGCATGTCGCTATAGAAAAAAAAGATCACATTACTTGAGGTATCTCAAGGCAGCTACAGTCATGAAAGGTGAGGCTGACGGTGCAAGAGGTGCAGCAGTAGTGGCCGAGGCTGAATAGCTGACTAGCCCCAACGAGGTACGGGGTTTGTTGCGGTTGCGGCACGACGGCGGCTATGCTTTTCCAACGGGTGGGGGACTGGGGTTTACTACTGTAGTACTCGTACGCCTTGGCCCCTTGCGGGTGAAAGTACTCTATCCATGAACATGCTAAGGCACGGAGTATCAATATCACGATGCAATCACCAACGACGATAGCATACAATTTCATCGGTTTGATCGTTAATACCTCCAGTACTTCGCGGTACATACTGTTACACTACTGTAGAGAACCTAGGCTACTCATCGTCTGATCAAAGATGTGAAAGAAGACGAGAGATAGACGAAAGAACTGAACATTGTTCTAACTCTAGCTAGTACGAAAAGAATTGAAGAGAAATCGAATGGCAAGACCATGATGTCATTGCTACGTCGTATGAGGTAGGCAGCCGAGAGCGAGTATTCGTATTTTGCTCCACCCAATACCTTATGAGGAAGCTGGTGCAGGTAGCTACCCTCCCTCGCTTCAATAGGACCAAGGAGTAAGTCATACATGGTTGCCTTTCGGTATCCCAAGAACCAAATCTGAATGCCAGTGGAAAATCGAGATTGTTTTATCTTCATGTCGAGCGGTTAATTTTTCAGGTCTCAATCGGACCACTGCATCTAGCCCGGCCTAAGCCCGCTTTGCCGTCCTCAACTCGCACAACAAGCAATTGACGTGGCCTAGCGAAAGACGCCCTAAGCATTGTCACATAACGTAAAGTCTTTGAAATTTCGCTTTTTTGCTCCCTTTCACCTCTCATACCGCTTTGATTTGGTTCTTGCTTTACGACAGAATGGTTGACCCGCTATCCATGACATCGCTTGGCATTACCATATGTCAAGGTCTCATTTACGCTTGTGGGGCTTGGAAAGGTTTCGACAATGACATTTCCAATTCTTGTCGAGCTGTCGAGGATCTCGCAAGGACGCTGGAAGTACTACAAAATCACTTGAGGACTTCGTATTTGATGGATGCAGATGTCGGGGATCTCGCAAGGACGCTGGAAGTACCACAAAATCACTTGAGGACTTCGTGTTTGATGGATGCAGATGTCGATTCCGTGCTCAAATGCATTGAAGGCTGTAATGCTGGACTGAGATCCCTAGACGGCACTCTTGAGACCATCGAGGGAGTACATATACCTCTGCTGGACCGAAGAACAGAGCCTGGCTAAAGCTCCAACGTGCTTTCTATCCATTTACTATAGAAAATTTGAAATCTTTACACAAAACCATGGCCAATTTACAGAGCAGACTGAACTTGGCACTACAAGTGTATCAAACCTAAGAAAATTAAATGTATGTCTCCTCATAGCTCTATAGCTAATCTCCAGCAGAAAGACGCTCGACAGGTTGAACCTCGAAGTGCAGGCGATCTCAAGAATGGTTGAACGAACAGCAACAGGATCACCGCAGGTGCAGGAAAATTCGCAGAGGAATTATGATACTGGTGGTACTGGAAGTTTGGTCGTGTCCCAAAACAGTTGTTGTGCAAACTCGGTGCCAAGAAATGTCGAGCACGTCCTTACTCAGCGTCTGGGCATGGTATCCCAGGGCTTTAACCCTGTCTTCGTACTTATAAAAACTATTGTGGGGGTGCACGAAGTAGATGAACTGTTTCGTTCTGTTAAAGTCTTGTGCACTCGGCTGACCAGATTATTCGCAGGATCAGGATGTTGGGCAAGCGTTGGTAAAGTTGATATTGAAACCAGCTTTGCACGAGCAATGCGATGCAATCGCAGTAGCGGCTTCGCTTGTCATCCGGAAGGTCCGAACGGCAGCAGTGAGCTTTGCCTTTCTCAGCGCGGTGAATATTGTAACGAATAGTTCTAGGCACATTACCTCGCAAGAATCTAAGCCGAGTGACAGCGCAGCATTTGCAAGGCCTACGACTCATTGAATCGTGTATCAAAATATTGCATGCATACCTGGCGGAATCGATACAGTTGTCTCTAAAAATGATTCGAGGCGCAGGTGGTGCAGCTATCAGTGGATCTCTTAAAGTGCGCGGAGTAGTGTCTAGTGACTCGCCTGCTTTCGACTTACTCCATTCAACGACTTCAGGAATGCCTTGGTGTAGGCCTGATACTTACACTCTTGAGGCTACTCGTGCGATATTGATTGGCATCGTGCAGAGACTCGACAGCCTCTTTCGCGAAGAGAAGGCATCTCCTACAGACGTTGACAGTTATGGAAATACTTTGCTTCATGTCAGTCCCTCATTACCAGTTTCACTATCAATGACCGCCGCTGAAAACCTTAGAGGTTGCTGTTAAGAGAACTTTCTACCCCTGGGAGTTTTGGAGACTTGGACCTACGACGCATAAGCAGTACGAAGATATCTTTTTCGACTTTCATTTGGTGTTGATCAAGTTAGGTGTGCTGATGAACGAGATCGGTAAGAATGATAGGTAGGTGCTTTAGCATAGCTCACAAATGTCAAAACCAGCTCTAATCTAGGAGACAGAACCATACTGGACTCTGTTGGTTGGCAATCATTCAAGTGTCTATTCTCCAGCGATTTTGGTGATCTTACGTATTATTCAAGGCTTCTACAGTTGGGAGCCGAGCCATCAGGAAAAGCCATCATCGACGAAAGTCATGAAGAGGATAAAATCGTTGTTATACCAATGGCAATTCCCATACTTTACAACGAAAAACACACCATCCCCATTTTCTATAGTATCTGCTTTAGCAAGAGACGAGGACACAGCTGAAGGTTCTTTGACTGAAAACGCTGCGCTTTGATAAGTGCCACTTGGGTCTTATTTTGCTAACATGTGGGATACTCAGCGATACTGTTCTATGCCAGTCCGAAGCTGCACTGGACTCGGCCCTTCGAAATTCCCCTAGCGATGTATGGGAAAGAAATATCCTAGGACAAACACCCCTTTATCTGGCGGCAGGGTGGCCTCGGGGTGTCGCTCGCTTACTCGAAGCAGGCGCTGATATCAATGCAATGGACAATCATTCACTAACCCCAATGCTTTATGCTTGTAGTGCCCAATGCTTAAACACAGTACAGCAACTATTGGCTGAAGGTAGTGCACTTAGATCTCATATAGACAAGGGCCACTCTAGATCTGTTTGCTCAGCGCTGGAATTGGCACTCCCCGGATCCAGATGCTATATTGATATAATCGGAATTCTGATAAAAGCTTCAAGTGCCCGGCGGAAGCAATTACTCGAACTGGCTACCGAGATCCTCCCAGCAGAAAGAATCAAAGATTTACACATTACCGCAGGTCGGACGCTAGATGAACGTGCTTCCGATGTATACGATGTTCTTAAGCACATTGGCATCGCAATGCCAGTCGCACTTTATTCACATTCTAGGGAGCTTGGTACTGTGTTCCACATGAAGACCCTCGTTTGTAGAACTGCGGACCAGCTGTTCGATGCAGGATTCCGGGACATCGAAGGCTACAACACTCGTGGTCTTACAACCCTGATGGCCTTACACTTCGCAAATCTATTTGGAAGTCCTGATCCTCACCTCTTTTTCTGGTTTGTGTCTAAAGGTGCCAGTTTGCTGACATTTCAGCGGCGAGATTTGTGCATATCGTTGGACCACGGATGCGGATAAAGTTTCCCACAGAATCACACCCCATATCAACGGCATTTCATATGCAGTCACGCAATCCGGAAATGCAGCGCTAGTAGCACGTATAAGCGACCATTGTTCGTGTGCATGCTCATCAACAGGATGCACGATAAGTATTAGCGTTTCAAATGCTTATTCCTCGAGCATCAGAAGATTTAACCCGGAGTACATCTAAATGGCTTCCCGGATCACGTCTTGAATACGTCGACTTCTGGCTATCTCTTGTTCAAGTAGAGCCTGCAGTCGTCGCAGAGACCATAGTTGAAGTATTACTTACGCCTTATCCTATTCGAGGAGCTTGGTCTTTCTCATACATGTTGCTGGTTCAACTATGAGAATGAATCCAGGATGTTCGAATACGATACAAAGTTAGAAAACCGGACGATGATTCAGAAAGAGAAAGCGGACATTATCAAGGACTTGAAAGATCTCTTGGAGCTAGCAATATCCCGATGGCATAAATTCTCAGGTCCCTTGTCCGAGTTCCTTAGAAAGTTCATTATGGACGAGCAATCCCACAAACTGGGACGAAGAATATACTTAGGAAGTCGAGGCTCTTGGTGTGAAGCTGGAGCGAACTTCCGTGGAGTGGAGCGAGCTTCCATGGACTAAAGCGGATCTGTGGGAATTCGTCCTTCCATCCGGTCACGCGGAGGAAGATCAAGATCCATGAAAGTAAAGGACGTGGTTTTTCGGTAGGAAGGATCGGACCAAATCAGGATGCTTTTTTTGGTCATGAGGTACAATTGAAGATATCGTTCCGAAGCCTAATCTAGACGTTCCAAAGATGAGCAGGAATTTCCTTCGAAAAGCCCAGTACAAAATCAGCAGAGCCAATGGCTCGACGCTACGACGATATGAACGAGGCGGTGGAGCTTCATGTCGCAACGTTTTTGTTCCATGACCACATTCACTTATATTCCCTAGATCTAAATACAACTTGACGCTTCCTTCTCAAACTCCGCGCTCACACAGCTCCGTCAGACCCAAATATTCATCCCCAAACCCATTCGTCCCGACAAGGCCCATATACAAACCGATCCCTAGCTTTCATCAACCCTAAAAGCTACTCCCTCCCCTTCCACACCTCAATCCAAAAATCCCACGTCTTTATAGCCTCCCCGATCAGATCTATCCACCAACCAAATTCCCTCCACCCGCATCGCTCTGCTAAGCCTCTCATCCACGAAAACATGCTTTTCTAAACCCGCACTCCCTTTCCCCCCACCATCTGCCCACCCCAATCCCATCTCCCTGATTACCTTTCCCCCCTTCCCCCAAGCATCCCAACCTTTCCCCCTCTTTCAATCCATCAATTCCCCCCCCCCTCCCCCCCCCACATTTCGCAAAACCAGCCAGCCAAAACAGAACCCCAAATAGAACAAACATAGCTTAACCCTCCGAAGGCAGAGGTATTAAGGTTTTAGATGAGGTCACTGTTTCTGGGTCGAGACATTCGGTCGAGGCATTCGGTTAAGATCGAGGCATTTGGTCAAGGACGAGCTGGTTGTATGGAGGAAATGGAGAAGGGTATTAATGCCATTGAAACTACCTGTTCTCTTTGACCATTTAACAGATCCAAAGCCCTTGCCAGCGTGAACGATTTACCAAATCAACAGCCATCCAACAGTCACCACCATTGCCACCCACGAAATCTGCCTCCCACTAGCCCCTACCCTACTAACCCCATTACTCGTTCTCAAAACAATCTTCTCATCCCTCAACTCCTCTAACAACTGACTCGACACATGACCCGTACTCGCCAGCTGGTGCAGCTGATTCGCCAGCGTCGAAAGAATCGTCGTCGAGCGACCGGGCGGGCAGAAGATGACCTCGAAGCCGCCGCCGGAAGGGATGATGAAGGTAGAATCCTGGTCGTCGAAAGCATAACTGTAGGCATCCGGGCAGACCTTCTTCGCATCCGCGCTGTACTTGCTTGGCTTACACGCGTTCGGGCTGTCGTAAAATCCAGTACAGCAGTCTGATGGTTTGCTGTACTTTGCGCAGGCGGAGTAGCAGGGGTTGAAAATGGGTCGCTGGATGCTTTGATCTGGATACAGGTATACGCCATTAGAAGGGCCAGTCATGGGAGAGAGTTGCAAGTCCCACGGACACCAGGCTTGGACATCGGATTTGCTCTGGGTTTGGTCGAGTGGGATGGGAAAAGAAGAGTTAGTACCCAGGTATTCATCGGCGGTGGAACCCTCGTCATCGAGTAGGGCAGCGGTGCCGATGCAGACGGGGTTGGTAAGGTTGGGAGGAATTTCAGTCAGGGAGGCGTTGCCGGACTCGGGGTAGAGGGAAACAATGCCCATCGGGATGTTGTAGCCGTCGACAAGAGAGATATCGTAGAAGGTTTGGCCGCTGTAAGATGCCAGAGAGAACTCGGCAAGGGTTGCTGGTGGGTTGCCCTGATCATTGGGATAAGTCTTTGAGCTCAAGCCACGAAATACTTCTGTAAGAGCAATGCATACCGGATTTTTACAGTCCAGAACGCCACCGCAATCACCAGTAGCGCAAGCAGCACCTCCACCATTGTAGCCCCCGTTGTTGCTAGACCCTGTCCCGTCGGATTTGAAGGTGCAATTTGTTCTTCCCCAGACGCGACCTTGCCAGTCTGCACCTACTGTCAGGTTGCGCTGCTTACCAGAACCGAGCTCAAAGCCTCCTGTATTCGGAGCTGTTCCCTTTTGTGTCGCTATTGCTGGATGTACTGTCTCCTGGCACATATTCGTAACGACTAAGGACCTTGATAGATCACGTAGGCTGATGTCTTGGGATATTGCGCGTTTCATGTGGTGGAGAGCATCCGTGGGTAGGATGCTCAGGAGCAATGAGAGGAGCAGGCGCTGTTTTGTCGACAAAGGCCAGCTCCGGCAGCTTGATGGGGAGCATGCCATTGCCGTCAGTAAAGCACGGGTTGAAGGGGCTCTCCAGACCTGCTTCGAGGAGACTTTGATTTGAACGATGAAAATAATGATGGATCAAGCGTTGATGAAGCGGTAGGAAAGCGAAGAAGCCCTAGGCCTCGTCTGCAAGACTATGAAATGGCCAACGTAACACTTTTAGGGCTTGGGTGTCTCTTCAAACAGGGTGACCAGCGCCTCTTGCGTGTCACCAATAATGAAGGTCGATAAGAGTAGACTGCGTTATGGGGATAAGAATACGAATCGATGAGCTCGAAGCCAAACAGGCGAGTTTGAGGAGCATTAACAATAAGTGCGGAACTGGGAGTATTCAGGAAACCATCAATCAGTCTTAGAGTACGTTGAGAAAAAAGCGAAAGTTGACATAGTATTGAAAAATCGGTTCGGGAGGAAGGCGCACTCTGATAGCTTCAGTGATCTCACCTTCCATTGGAAATGAGCTGTCGTATGAGACATCGCTCCCCTCTTTCGACCATAGTCCATGATATCGTTGTTTGTTCTTGCTGCACATTGCGCCAGCGTTATTTTGGATGATCCCACCTTCCCAGCGAAATAAGCATCCTCGTCAAGAATCGCTTCGAACAGGCCACGGTTATGTGCGATCTCGAGGCTCCCAGACTTACTTTACGTTACGAAAAGCTAGCTTTGTAGTCGAAATCACCTTTGAAATCGTACGTCGTTGAAGCTGTCGAGACTGTCGAATTGCAGGGATCAATCCATCAGCGGAGCATGCGACGTCGACGCGAACACTCAAGTGGGCGCCGGCCGCGAAGAGTACCACATTCACTGATACTTAAAGTCACGAGCCCACAGGCCGTGGGTTGTGGTTCAAGCCCAGAGCACACCAAAAAAAGGCATAGATGCAGTGGATCTTGACGAGATTCACACCGAGAGGAAGGTATGCGACCGCGAGCAGATATGTAAGTCTTTGCCCGAGATTAATTACAAAGAAGTGAAGACTAATGCTCTTAGATTGATAAAGGCAGCGAAGACGCCGATCGGGTATTATTGAGTATACACAATGTCGTAGAAAAAGACGCTTCCAACAGTGTGAATGGGGTAGACAAGCAAACACTGAAGTTGGTGTGCGAAAGCGCCTTTCCCACGGACAGATATTAGAGCGCTGCTGTGGTGTTTCCATATAATACAGACACGGCACAGACACCAAATCGACAAACTCCCTTCCTCATGCAAAAAGCCACTTCTCTGATCCTCCACTTCCTACAACATGAGAGCGGCCGCAGCGACGGCGACAACGGCGCCGACTGAACCAGCCATGTGATTTCCGGCACCCTTGAACTGGGATGGACTGGGTGACATCGCGTTGGTAGGCGAGCTGGAGTTTCCGCTCATGCTGCTGACCACAAGAGACGGGCAGGGAGCAGTTCCTGAGGGCGCGTACGCAGCAGTTCGAGTGACCATAACATCAGGTGCTGGGCCAGTTGGGCAGGAGGTTCCGCAGGCAGCGAGGACAGTCGACTAAGAACTTGTGAGTCACATTTCGGGAGCCAAAACAATGGGACAAGTCATACCATGCTTTGCGCATTGACACCGAGAGCAGCCACGAGGGCAAAGGCAGCCATAGTGAACTTCATCTTGCTATTGAACGAGTGTATTGGGGGACGTTGGTATTAATTTGATGCAAGTAGAAGACTGAGGGAACGTTTGGGGAAAAGATGAATGGAATAAGAGGATGCGGATGAATTAAGAAGACAGAGGGCAAGAGGAAAAGGATGTACCAGGGAGGTAAGTGTTTGTACTAATGTTTCCGGGCGCTGGTAGAATATGAGCAAGATTGCTTGGGAGACGGCTTGACGCGATCCGGAATGCTCTTTGATACTTGACCCTTGACCAACTTTGGGAGCCTGGAACCCAGTCACTTGCACGTTAAATTAACAACTACTGCTTCCTGCACTACCAAAGCGCTACAAACATATGAGCAATTTAAAATGATGGAAAGCCTCCTCTAATCATTTTTACTAGTGTTAGGGCACGGCTCCCCCCCTTATCCTGGGTTCAGCATCTTTTCATGTCGCAACCATTTGCGTTGCATGACGGTTACGAGGCTTCGGCAATTCTTCGGATGGTCGGATGGCCGGGGAAAACCTGGCCTGATCATGTGTCAATTAGGATCTTCTGCCTGGTCTCAAGGGAAGTCGAGGATCCGAAGTACTTGGAGCGCATGGTGCATCAGCATAAGCTCATCAAACGGCTGAGAGGCGATCTCAAATGATGGACCCTGATGGCTTCCTGATGTGGTATCTGTGGCTTTTTTTAGTGCCCTGGGGCAAACACGGCTTGCTCAAGCTCCGAACAATCTGGGGTACCTAGCTCTGCATGAGGTAATTTCCCAGGGACCGCTCGTCAAAATGCGGTTAAAGTATCGTTGATCCATACCAATCAGGCTTAGTCCCGTCATCTTCTCTTTGCTTCCCTCATCTCCCGTATGCATTCCAGATTAAACAACTCAACATCCATGTCTACATTCTTGCATCGGTGGAGCTCGAGCTAGCGGGTTGTTGTGATGCCGTGCTCATTTCGCGCCTTCATCGGACTCATCCCATCTCTTTCTTTCCTTCTTTAACTCTCCCG